>ENA-OQAA01000365-OQAA01000365.1-human-gut-metagenome-genome-assembly--contig:-NODE-365-length-31913-cov-3.013371_pt1 | contig 31913 bp, 35 predicted proteins | sample MGYA00242489_ERZ504515 | MGnify/ENA primary metagenome ERZ504515 (study PRJEB26092, sample SAMD00036237) | human gut metagenome | host: Homo sapiens | study: EMG produced TPA metagenomics assembly of... | reverse complement strand
AAAACTGATTACTTCCATTACGTATCAGACCCTTTTTTGCGGCATGACCAAGTATCAGGTACAGAAGGAAGAAGAAGATACTCTGGAAACAGAGGAAGTGGACTTTTCTTCTTTTGATTTGTTAGAAACCGTAAAAAAAAGCCGGAATCCAGGTGATTTGTCTGGATGAATGTCACCATCTGAAAAATCAGTGGTGGAAGGCCCTGGAAACTTTTCTGAAAGAATGGGAGATGTTCTGGTTATTTCTCTTACTGCAACGCCCCCTTATGATGCAACCCCTGCCCAGTGGGAACGCTATTGCAAGGTGTGCGGTCCTGTGGATGAAGAAATTTCCGTTCCGGAACTGGTAAAAGAAGGAAGTCTGTGCCTCATCAGGATTATGTTTATTTTAATTACCCTTCCAGGAAGAAGAACAGCAGCTAAATGCATTTCTCAAAAAAAAGCCGGGATATAATGCTCTGGCTCATGGAAGATCCTGAGCTTATCAAAATGGCAGCTTCCCATCCGGCACTTTGGGATTATAAAACTGGTTGACAAAATGCTGGAAAACCCTGGCTATTTGTCCGGGCTTTTGATTTACTGCCAGGCAGAGGGCATTTCCTTTTCCCCGGAGTGGATGAATGTTTTAGGTATCACCCAGCTTCCAGACATGAGTGAGAAATGGATGGAATATTTTCTCCAGGGATTTTTATACGAAGATGCCCAAAGCTATACCTGTGACAATACATACAGAGAACAGCTTATGAAACGTTTGAAGTCCTATGGCTTACTGGAACGGAAACAGGTACATTTTCTTCTGAACGATAAAATAGAGAAAACTCTTATTAACAGCACCGGAAAGCTGCAAAGTATCCGGGAAATTGCCTGCCAGGAATATCATTCCATGGGAAAAGAACTGCGTATGCTGGTTCTTACAGATTATATCCGAAAGGAACAAAGAAGTATACTGGGAAATCCGGAAAAGCCTGTAGATTCCATTGGCGTCCTTCCCATTTTTGAACTTTTGCGAAGAGAAGCAGAAGTCTGGAAACTAGGTGTTCTCTGCGGCAGTCTGCTTCTGCTTCCGGATTCTACCATAGAGTCTTTCAAACATGCTCTTGGGGATTCCAATATGAAAGAGCTGTTAAAGGCAAAGCCCCTGTATGACATTGCAGGAAATTCTCTTGGTTATAGTGAAATCCCTGTTCAGGGAAATATCCAGAACTATATGAAAATCATGACTGAGCTTTTTGAACGGGGCGAAATTGAGATTCTCATTGGAACCAAATCTTTGCTTGGAGAAGGCTGGGATTCTCCCTGCATCAATGCTCTGATTCTGGCCAGCTTTGTGGGTTCTTATGTGTTAAGCAATCAGATGCGTGGCAGAGCCATCCGCACCATACAGGGAAATCCTCATAAAACCAGTAATATCTGGCATCTGGTCTGCCTTGCCGGGACAAAACCTCTGGAACTTTCTCAGGATTTCCAGGTACTGAAGCGACGCATGGAAGGCTTTTGTGGCGTAAGCTATGACGGTGCTTCCATAGAAAACGGTATGGAACGGTTAAACCTTATCCGTGAACCCTTTAACCGAAAGAATATTCAGGAAATCAATGAGGCTATGATACAGAAATCCAGGGAGCGTGACAAGCTATGGGAACAGTGGCAAAAGGCAGTATGCTTATCCGAAAAAATGGAAAACACAGAAACCTGTACCATGGAGAAATCCCCGTTAAAAACCGCCTCTTATTTTTTCTATGCTATGGGATATGTGGCATTTCTGATGGTTGCACAAATGGGAAATATTCTCATGCGGACCAGATGGCAGTTAAGCAGTTCTGCGCAGAACCTGCTGTTTACCGGTATCAGTCTTTTCATCGGAATGGCGGTACGTCTGTCTTGGGGGAAAGATGATTGCCAGAATCAGTCCCTTAAAACGCCTGCACAGTATGGGAAGAGGCATTTTAAAGGCTTTAGCAGAAAAAGGTATCGTCACCTCCACCTGTCAGGTTCGTACAGCAGAAGATACCGGAATTTTCTACAGTGTTGATCTGTCAGGCGGGACTGCAAGGGAAAAACATGCCTTTGCAGACTGTATCGAAGAGCTGCTGATGCCGGTAGAAAATCAGCGCTATCTTTTATGTGCTAAAAAAGGACATTTGCACATGAAGGAGTATTATTGTGTTCCGGCTCTGTTTTCCGCTAAAAAAGAGGATGCCATTTTATTCCAGAAGGCAATGTCTTCTGCCCTTGGAGCTTATAACCTGGTATATACCAGAACTCCAGAGGGCCGGAGAATCCTTTTAAAAGCCAGAGCAGGGCATTTGCCAACCGAAATGACCGGATCATAAACCGTAAGAAAAAGGTAAAGGGAGTATTAGAATAAACATGACAAACATTTTATTATTGGAAGATGATGAAACTATTTCTTTTGGTATTGGGGCAGCGCTGAAAAAGAAGGGTTATGAGGTGTTAAACTGCCCCAGTATCGCAAAAGGAAAGCTTGCCTTTTCTCAGGAAATTTCCCTGGTTCTTCTGGATCTGAATCTGCCGGATGGAACCGGATATGAATTTTGTAAATGGGTGAAAGAGCAGAGGGATATACCCATTATTTTTCTTACGGTGCGGGATGGGGCAAAGGACATCATCAAGGGACTGGATATGGGCGGGGACGATTACATTACAAAGCCTTTCCACCTTTCTGTTCTGGAATCCCGCATCAAAGCTGTTTTAAGGAGGGCTTCCAAAGAAGCAGTCCATTCCCCGGAGCTTTCCTGTGGAACCATACGCATCAATCTGGATAAGATGGGAGTTCAGATACAGGGAAATGCCATCCCTCTTACGGCTGCGGAATACCGCTTACTTCTGGTTCTTATGGAAAATAAAGGAAAAACACTTCCAAGGACTCTGCTGCTGGAAAAGTTATGGGATGCCGAAGGAAATTTTGTCAATGACAATACATTAACGGTAACCATGAAACGCCTGCGGGAAAAGCTGGGACAGCGGGGGAAATCAAAACTGTGCGGGGCATTGGTTATCGTATGGAGGATACTAATGAGTAAAGGACAAAAAGCATGGAAAACGTTTTTCTTCTGGCTTCTTCCCAGCAGTATCGCCGGAATCCTTCTGGCTGCTTTTCTCAGTGTACAGCAGTTTCAGGTTATGGAAAAACTGGCTGGAAATGTGTTACAGGAAAACTCCCTGGAACGGGGATTGAAACAGGCCATTGGATCAAATACCGGACAGGTAAAAGAGCAGGGGCAGGCTTTTCTTTCTGAATATGGCTATCGTGCCCTGTCTTCTTTGGGGACATATCTGCCCTTTACCGCAAGCGTAAGTATATTGTTTTTTCAGGTATTGGGATGGATACAGTATGGCTTCTGGTTAAAAGAGGAAAATACACGAACAGAACGGATTCAGTCCCTTACCAGATATCTGAAAGCGGTGAATGCCGGACAAGGAGGCAGTCTTACCAGAAGAGAAGATGCCTTTTCTTTTCTGGAAGATGAAATCTACAAAACCACAACTGCCTTAAAAGGAGCAAAAGAAATCGCAGTAAAAAATCATGAAGTGTTAGAAGCGCGGATCGCGGATATTGCCCATCAGTTAAAAACACCGCTGACTTCCATGTCCCTTATGACTGATTTGTTAGAAGAATACCAGACACAGGAAACCCGGGAATATTACAATCGGCTGACCACCCAGATTACGCGGCTGCAAAATCTGGTGTCCGGACTTCTGGCACTGGCAAAATTGGATTCTCATGGAATCGTGCTGGAGAAAAAGCAGTTCCGTATGCAAGAATTAGTAGAAATCTCTGTGGAAACCGTAAGACAGATGTTTACGCAAAAAAACGTTTATCTTCAGATTTCCAGTGAACCGGAACAGGATGCCTGGATTTCAGGGGATTTGGAATGGACCTCTGAGGCAGTGATTAATGTGTTGAAAAACTGCTGGGAGCATACGCCAAAGGATGGCACCATTTTTGTTTCCTGGAGCCACAATCCCCTGTATGTCCAGCTTATCATTGAGGACAGCGGAACCGGGTTTGCAAAAGAAGATCTGCCTCATCTGTTTGAGCGATTTTATCGGGGCGCCAATGCTGCCAAAGACAGCGCCGGCATTGGTCTGGCTCTTGCAAAACTCATTATGGAACAGCAAAACGGACACATCCTTGCAGAAAATTCTCCCCAGGGACATGCCCGATTTATCTTTAAATGGTATCATCCTTTATTGCTTCCATAACAGGCTCCTTCAAAAGCCGCCGTCCGCCCAGGACATAGGCTCCTAAAATTGCCAGAACCACCAAAGCGGTATATCCTCCTATGACACCAACAGGGAAGTAGGGCAGGTATTCAAAAAAGCTCACTTCACTGCTATACAGGAAAAATCCAATCCATACTATCTGAAACGGAATGGTGTACAAAAGAGGTTTCAGTCCAAGGGTTACCGCTTCCAGACAAATCATGTTCCAAAGTTGTCCGGGAGTCAGCCCTATGGATTTTAACATGGCAAATTCTCTTCTTCGCTGTCTTAAATTTCCGGAAATCGTTGCCCAGATATTGGACAGCCCTACAACAGCCAGAAATCCGGAAAGGAAGGTAAAGATAAGCGTCATGGCATAACGGGTATCTGTTGCCATCTTTTCCCGGTCTGCCAGATTGGAAATGCTGTAATCCCCACTGCCATAATATTGGTTTAATACCTTTTCTACTTTGTCAGAAGCCTTCTCAATCTCCGAAAGAAGAGGCGTCCCCATCCAGATTGTAATAAACCCGCAAATTTTTCACCTTGCTTTGTTTCTCTTCACCGCAGGATGCGCCAAGAGCAGAAACATGTTCCATAGGCATCACGGCAATCAGCGTAAAATTAGAGTAGTCTGATGGATTTCCAAGTTCTTCTGGAAGGACATCTACAAGGTCACCTGCCTGAAGTTCAAATTGAAAATCTCCTTCCACATCATCCTGATTTTTTTCCGTAAACTTTAAGTTTTCCCCTTCCTTGAGTTTTAAAAATTCTCTCTGCACTGTTGTTCTCCTGGTACTTGCCTTAGGATCCCTTGTTTTATTATAAATCAGCGCTTTGGAAGCATTGTCATAATAAGACCTGGCATCCAGCCCCAGTTCCTGACAATAGCGTTCAAAACTATCTCTGTCCAGACCAAGAAGCAACGTCTGGATACGATATTGTCCGTTTTTCTCTATAAGAGAATATTTCCCCTCTTCCACAATACCCGCAAATCCTCCAGATGTGTTTCAAGCTCCTCAGATGCCTGTTCCGGTTTGATCCAGAGGGCGCAGGTAAGCTTGTTGACAAACGTAGGCGCAGGTAAACCGGAAACCTGTTTCAGCCTTTTATAGCTTCCTCATCCGGCCATCGTCCATCGCTGATACTGATATCAATATCATTTTCCTGTTCGTTCTTTGCTGCAAATACTTCTTTTCTGGCATCCTGAATGGTAATTAAATATTGAAAACTGGTAAGAAGCAGAAAGGAGAGGCACAGGGATATGGTGGCTGTACAGTATGCTTTTCTTCTGAAATACACTGCATTTTGGGCCAGTTCTCTTAAAATCCCAGGATTCTGTCTTCGGTTGTGCTGTTTCATTCTCTGAATCTGCTTATTTCCTTCTTGCCTCTGAATCTCCACAGGCAGCAGTTTTGCTGCTTTTACAGCAGGGATTCTGGCAGACAGCCAGACTGTCATAAAGGTAAGAAGCACCGCAGGAATAACAGATGGAAGTCCAAAGGTTGCAACAATATCCGGACCGTCACGTCCTACATCATTAGTGGCATTAATCAGAACAAACAACTGCCGGTTTAAAAACCATCCTGCTGCAATACCTGGAATCATAGGAAACAGAGACAGGAACAGAGCCTCTGAAATCATCATTTTTTTAATCTGTTTTGGTGAAGCCCAATACCTGCCAGGGTTCCAACCTGAGACAGTTTTTCTGTGACGGAAACCGCAAAGGCATTGTGAATCACCAGAACAAAAACACCAATGATCAGCAAAGCAAAGGCTGCGAACATAAGCGGTACGGTGAAAAGATTGATAAGGTTTACGCCTTCAAAAGAACCAGGAGGGAAAACACCGAATACAGACAGAAGATTGCTGTTATATTTCAGGCTATAATTTCCGTATTCATCCTTTTCATAGCCAATGGCTTCTGCAAGGGCCGGTAATTCCCTGTAGGTATTTCTCATAGGGTCAAAACGCAAATAAACCGTAATACTGTCTTGCGGCTTGAGGGTTTCCACATCTAAATAAGTCATTCCCGTATAAGCAGGCACAGAAGAGGAGGTCACTACATCCAGTTCTCCTACAATGGTGTAGGTTTTTGTTCCTGTCTGCTGAAACTCTTCCTGCTCATGAAAATTTTCGGTGGGCTCACAGGGTACGCCCTGATACATTCGGTTTCCTACAGGAAGAGTAAGGGTATCCCCAATTTTTGCCTCTGGATGTTCTTCAAAATATTGCTTGGAAAGTACCAGTTCATTTTCTGCCCTTGGAATCCGTCCTCTGGTAATAAAATACTTTTCTGTCATGGAGTCCCAGTACTCCTTATTGGCACCTCTGGTGATCAGATAGTTTCTACGTCCCTGATCTTCCAGTTTTGCCACCTCCCAGGGTCCTTTTACCAGAGTTGCCTCTACGGAAGCATAATTCTCAATTTTCGGAAGGTCTTTTCCATAAGTATCATCAAACAATTCCCCGTGCCAGTCTCCATTATGCCATTTTTCCCGCTCAATGGAATCTGTCCACATGGTGTATACCATGCCGCAAAAGCAGGACATCATAGAAGTCATCAGAAACAGGGCAATGATAATGGCAACACTAGAGCGTTTGTTCTGACGGATATTGTCCAACATGCATTCTCGTAAAATCTTCATCAGGACACCACCTCATCCCTTATGATTTTCCCATCTTCCAGGGTGAGAATCCGATCTGCCATAAGAGCAATTTTCTCATCATGGGTAATGAGCAAAATGGTCTGCTGGTACTGCTGATTGGAAAATTTTAAAAGCTCCATGGTTTCCTGAGAATTTTTTCGATCCAGATTCCCGGTAGGCTCATCTGCCAGCAAAATAGCAGCTGATAAATCAGACTTCTGGCAATGGCAACTCTTTGCTGCTGTCCACCGGAAAGCTCCATGGGAAGATGGGTGAGGCGGTCCGTAAGCCCAAGGGCAGAAGTGATTTTCAAAAACCGGTCCTCATCTGGTTTCTGTCCATCCAAAAGAATCGGCAGCAAAATATTTTTTCTCACGTTTAAGGTAGGAATCAGGTTGTAGAACTGGTACACCAGCCTACCTTCCGTCTGCGAAACACTGCCAGTTGTTCTAAAGAAAGCGTAGAGATGTCTGTATCCTCAATATAGATATTTCCTTTTGTGGGACGATCCACACCTCCAAGCATATGTAAAAGCGTGGACTTCCCGGAACCGGATGCGCCCACAACCGCTGTAAAACTGCCTTTTTCCAAAGCCAGATTCACACCGTCTAAGGCAACTACCTTGTTTGAACCGCTGCCATAGGTCTTTGTCAGATTTTTACACTCTAAAATATTCATAGGTAATATACTCCTTTCCTGTTTTCCAGAGCCATTATAACAAGTGTAAGTGACAAAGCGGTGACAGTAAAGAGGATTTTCAAACTTCCCACACCGTTCGGTGTGTTGCGCTTTGAAAATTTTACCAGTCAGACCATAAATAGGCTGAATTTTGTATTCTCCCCTTGCCAACCTACTTTTTTGTGGCTCAAATAGGTGAGATTGCATGTTTTTCTCATAGAGGCCTAATTTTTTCTGACCCCTATAGGCTAAATTCCAAGATTTCATCTTTTCAAGTTATTTTTAAGCACAAAAATATAGGCTAAATTTAGAAAATCTTGCTTAACAACCTATTAGGTTCCAAAATAAGTAGGTATAATTTCAGAATTTTTCAAGCCACCTATCGTGCCTGAAAAATGTAAGCTAAAAATCACAAAACAATATTTTCAACCGAAAAAGTATTGGAATAGGGATTATCCGTTACCATAAAGTTATTCAGTAAAATTTGATAGAGAAATATAGAAAAGTTATTGACTCTCACGTTCCGTCATAGTATATACTTCGTTTTGTGAGGTGATGAAATTGAAAATGCAGATTAAAGAATTTGCCGAATTTACGGGTGTGAGTGTGCGCACACTGCATTATTATGATGAAATAGGATTGTTGCCGCCAGCCTTTATTGATAAGTCTACAGGCTATCGTTTTTATGATGAAACTTCCCTTCTTCGTATGCAAGAGATTCTTTTTTTTCGTGAACTTGACTTTTCCTTAAAAAGCATCGGAGAAATTTTGTCATTCCCCAATTATGATAAAAACAAGGCGTTGCAAGAGCAAAAATACCTCCTCATACTCAAAAAAGAACGATTGGAGAGGTTGATTCTGCCATTGATAATGCCGCGAAAGGAGAAAATGTTATGAGAGCATTTGATAATAGCGAATTTGAAAAACACAAAATGGAAGCGAAAGAAAAATGGGACTATACTGACGCTTACAAGGAGCATGAAGAAAAAACAAAGAATTATTCAAAGGATACGTGGAATAATCTTTCTGAGGAAATGAATGATATTTTCGCAGAATTTGCTGTGTATATGAAAAAAGGGGAAGAGCCTAATTCTGATAAAACACAGAATCTTGTGAAAAGGTTACAGGAGCATATCACCGAGAATTACTATCATTGCACCAATGAGTTTCGAAGCAATTGAAGTCTATTGCCGCAAATAAATTTCTAATGGCTTCTTTATACATTCACATTAGTCAGGGAAAACAATGTGAAACTTTTTAATCATAGGAAACGATTGCGGAAAGTTTTTTTGACCATCAGCAAAAGCCATGTTATACTAAACCATAGCAGATTTAAAGCAGAGGACAGACAAATGGAAATTTTAGATATTGTAGATGAACATGGAATTCCAACAGGAAAAACCGTAGAACGAACCTTTGCCCATGAACAAGGCATTTTACATAGAACTGCTCATGTATGGATTGTAAGGGAAAACAAAGGAAGGATTCAGGTTCTGCTTCAAAAAAGAAGTGAAGAAAAGGATTCCTACCCTGGCTGTTACGATATTTCCAGCGCCGGACATATTCCGGCAGGTGTGGATTTTCTTCCTTCCGCGGTTCGTGAGTTAAAAGAAGAACTTGGCGTATCGGTTATGCAAAAGGCCCTTGTGTATTGTGGACAGCGGAGATTTGAGTTTCAACAAATGTTTCATGGAAAACCCTTTCATGACAATCAAGTAAGCAATATTTACCTTCTATGGCTTGATAAAGAGCCGGAAGCATTCATTCTCCAAAAAGAAGAGGTTTCTGAAGTATGTTGGTTCGATTTTCAGGACTGCATGCAGCAAGTGGAGAAAAACACCATTCCCCACTGTATTTTTATGGAGGAATTAAATATGTTGGCCAAAGCAATAGAAGAGAAATATTCATAGCATTTAGAGGAAAGGAACATAAAAAATGGATAAAAAAGACTTGCAAAAACTGCTGGAACAGGTTGCCTGCGGAGCATAAAGCCCGAAGAGGCTATGCTTCAGATAAAAACAGAACCTTATAAAGATATGGGCTTTGCCAAACTGGACACCCACAGAGGTGTCCGACAAGGCATGTCCGAAGTCATCTACGGTGCCGGAAAAACAAAGGAACAGATTTTAAAAATTGCACAGCTTATGGTAGAAGAACAGGAAAAAACTGTATTGATTACCCGCATGAGCCAGGAGGCAGCCGAATATGTAACTCAGTTTCTTCCTCTTCATTATGATGAAATTTCAAGAACCGGTATCATTGGAGACATGCCAAAACCGGATGGTGTTGGAAAAATCCTCATTGCTACCGGCGGTACCAGTGATATGCCGGTGGCAGAAGAGGCCGCTCTTACTGCGGAAATTTACGGCAATGAAGTCGTCCGGCTCTATGATGTCGGGGTAGCCGGAATGCACCGGCTTATGAACCATGTGGATGACATTATGACCGCACGGGTGATTGTAGCCATTGCAGGTATGGAAGGCGCTCTTGCCAGTGTAATTGGAGGCATGGCTGATTGTCCTGTAATTGCAGTGCCTACCAGTGTAGGATACGGAGCAAACTTTGGCGGCCTGTCTGCACTTTTATCCATGTTGAACTCCTGTGCCAGTGGAATCAGCGTGGTAAACATTGACAATGGCTTTGGAGCCGGCTATCTGGCAAGTATGATTAATCATCTGGAGGGCAAAAGAACATGAAAACTTTATATTTAGAGTGTCATATGGGAGCAGCAGGAGATATGCTTATGGGCGCGCTTTTGGAACTGCTGCCAGATCCTGACGCTTTTTTAGAAACCATAAATTCTATCGGACTTCCCGGCGTAAAAATTCAGGCAGAACCATCTGTGAAATGCGGTATTACAGGAACCCACATTTCTGTAAAAATCCATGGAGAAGAAGAACACAGTGAAGACCATCATCATCCTGACACTCATACACATGAGCACAGTCACCAGGGTACGCCTGTTCCTAGTCATTCTCATACTCATGAGCACCATCATCATTGTCACAGAGGCATGGCAGAGATTCTGGAGATTCTGGAGCATCTGAATGTTGCCGAAGATGTGAAACAGGATGTGAAACAAATATACCAGCTTATTGCAAAGCAGAAGGCCAGGTCCATGGAAAAGAAGTATCCGAAATTCATTTTCATGAAGTGGGAACGTTAGATGCCATTGCAGATATTACCGGATGTGTGATGCTGCTTCACCAGTTAGGGGCAGAACAAATCGTAGTCTCTCCGGTAAGTACTGGATTCGGACAGGTGCATTGTGCCCATGGAATTCTTCCGGTTCCTGCCCCTGCCACAGTGCTTTTGCTCACTGGCATCCCCTGCAAAGCAGGCTCTGTAGAAGGTGAACTCTGTACCCAACCGGTGCAGCCTTTTGAAATATTTCGCCACCTCTTACGGGCAAATGCCGGAAATGGTCATGGAAAAAATCGGATATGGAATGGGAGCCAAGGATTTCCAGGCTGCAAACTGTGTTCGGGCGATTTTAGGCGAAGCATAAAAAAATAGAAGGTGCGGCTACCTTCCTTCTTGGAAATGCAAGCCGCACCTTCTATTTTTTATGCTTTATTGATGATAATAACTCAGGAAGTCTCCCAGCTTCTCCATGGATTCTTTTAGCACTTCAATTCTTGGAAGATATACAATTCGGAAATGGTCTGGTTCTTTCCAGTTAAATCCACCTCCATGCACTACCAAAATCTTTTTATCCCGGAGTAAATCCAGTGCAAACCGTTCATCATCCACCAAATTGAACTTTTTCTTATCCAGTTTCGGGAAAATATAGAAAGCAGCCTTAGGTTTCACCACACTAATCCCCGGAATGTCCTTCAGGGCATTGTAAATATATTCCCGTTGTTCATAAATACGTCCGCCTGGCACAATGTAATCATTTACGCTTTGATGTCCCCCAAGGGCTGTCTGCACAATAGACTGAGCCGGAACATTGGAGCAAAGACGCATATTGGAAAGCATTTTCAGGCCTTCAATATAATCCTGGGCAATTCGCTTATTGCCGCTTAAAATCATCCAGCCAATGCGGAAGCCAGCAATCATATGGGACTTGGACAATCCACTAAAGGTAACACAGAAAACATCCGGAGCCAGGGATGCAATAGACACATGCTGTTCTCCATCCATAACCAGACGGTCATAAATTTCATCTGAGAAAATAATCAGTTGATGCTCCCTTGCAATATCTACAATCTGCTGCAACACTTCTTTGGGATATAAAGCCCCTGTAGGATTGTTGGGATTAATAATAACAATAGCTTTGGTACGGTCATTGATTTTCTTTCTGATATCGTCCATATCCGGATACCAGTCAGACTGCTCATCACAAATATAATGAACCGCCTTTCCTCCTGCCAAAGTCGCGCAGGCAGTCCACAAAGGATAGTCTGGTGAAGGAATTAAAATTTCATCGCCATCATCTAAAAGCGCAGACATACACAGATTAATCAGCTCACTGACACCATTACCCGTATAAATATCTTCAATGGAAACATTTGGAATCTTCCGAAGCTGGGCATACTGCATAATTGCTTTTCTGGCTGAGAACAACCCCTTGGCAGGAGAGTAGCCCTGACATTCCGTAAGCTGCTGGCGCATATCATAAATTACCTCATCTGGTGTACGAAATCCAAAAGGCGCCGGATTTCCAATGTTCAATTTCAATACCTGAGTGCCGGCTGCTGCCATACGTTCTGCCTCATCCACCACAGGTCCCCTCACATCATATAAAACATTATCCAGCTTAGAAGATTTCTTAAATGTACGCATTTTCTTTTCCTCCTGCATTCTCATTTTCTATAGGAGATGATTCCTCTCCTGACAGCCATGCATCCTCCACCTCCAGGGTTTGTGCCAGAAAGTGCAAAATATCTGTCCTTGGAACGGTTTTGCCGCTTACATACTGACTCATGTGGCTTTTTCCAAGCTTCACACCCTGTTTTGCGGCAATCCGGATGATATCTATCTGTTTGAAGCCCTTGTTCTCCATGGACTGTTTCAGACGATCCGCAAACAGCTCCTTCGCCATATGGCATACCTCCAGTTCAATCTAAGTTTTCTAAAGTATAACACAGTCCTTAGATAAGTTCAATATACATTTTTACAAATATAAAAAGTTCAATTTATAGAAGTTTGTTTTGTGTAGAGAGCGTTGAACTCCAGCTTTCCATGTGAAAGAAATAACAAATTTAAAAAACTTTCCTATTATTAAAAAAACTGTAACTGATAAAACTGTTTCTACAAAAGATGACAATCTGGTAGCAGATATGGTATGATATCCAATAAACAATGGTTACCCAAAATAAGAAAAATGGAGATAAAAACATGGAAACAAAAGAAAAATTAGCCCTGGAAATCATAGAACGTCTGAAAAAAGAATATCCGGATGCCGGATGCACGCTGGATTATGACCATGCATGGAAGCTTCTGGTGAGTGTACGTCTGGCAGCACAATGTACGGACGCCAGGGTAAATGTGGTAGTAGAGGACTTATATGCCAAATATCCAACGGTCAATGCTCTGGCAGACGCCACGCCGGAAGAAATTGAGGAAATTGTCCGTCCCTGTGGTCTTGGAAAAAGCAAAGCCAGAGATATCAGCGCCTGTATGAAGATTTTAAGAGATGAATATAATGGCAAAGTGCCGGACAATTTCAACGCCCTTTTAAAACTTCCAGGAGTAGGAAGAAAAAGCGCAAACCTCATTATGGGAGATGTCTTTGGAAAACCTGCCATTGTCACAGATACCCATTGTATCCGTCTTGTAAACCGCATGGGACTGGTAGACCACATCAAAGAACCGAAAAAAGTAGAAATGGCTCTCTGGAAAATCATTCCACCGGAAGAGGGAAGTGATTTCTGCCATCGCCTGGTTTACCATGGACGTGATATCTGCACAGCCCGTACAAAACCATTTTGTGATAAATGCTGTCTTCAGGATATCTGCGCCAAAAACATAGACTAACAAAGAGGTGACCTTATGTCTGTTTGCAAAGCTTATGAAAAAGAACTGCTTCGTCTGCGCCACTGGCTGCATCAGCATCCGGAATTGAGTATGGAAGAGCGTCTTACCACGCAGTTTATTTATGATTATCTAAATGCCCTGGAAATTCCATGCTATAAAACCGGAGACACCGGGGTGATTGCTACCCTTATGTTAAATCCGGCATACAAGACCATTGCCATAAGAAGTGAAATTGATGGTCTTCCCATACAGGAAGCCACAGGACTTCCCTTTTCCTCCCTCTATCCGGGGAAAATGCACGCCTGCGGCCATGATGCCATTACAGCAGTAACTCTTTGTCTTGCAAAGGTACTGGCAGAGCATAAAGAGGTACTGGCCTGTAATGTGCGTTTTCTCTTTGAACCGGGGGAAGAAACCGGACAGGGCGCAAAACACCTGATTGCCCATGGAGCCCTGGAAAACCCAAAAGTGGATGCTATTCTTGTTTTTCATTTTGGAAATCAGGAAATCCGGCACATGGAAATTCAAAAAAGCATTACCACAGCAGCAGTGGGCGGCATCACCCTTCATGTAACAGGCAAATCCAGTCACTGGTTTCAACCCCAGGATGGCATTGACGCTTTATATGCAGCTTCCAGACTGGCAGTGGAAATCCACCGGATCAATGACACCTTGAAAACCCAGCATCCCTTTGTTCTTGGCTTTGGAACCATGGAGCGGGGACTGCTGGAAATATTGTGGCAGATACTGCACAGCTCTATGGTTCTTCGGGCTTTTACAATGGAGGATTTTCACTATGTCTGGCATCAGCTGGAGCAAGTGATGAGGCAGGTAGAACAGGAGACCGGAGCCTCCATATGCCTGGAACCAGGACGCATGATTCCCCCTATGATAAATGATGCTTCTCTGGTAAAACAGGGGAGTAGGATTGGAAAGGAACTGATGCAGGACCACTTTTCTCTTGGAGAAGAGCCTTTTTTAGTGGGGGACAATGCAGCCTTTTATCTGGAGTATGTCCCAGGTATGCGAACCGTATTTCTGGGCGGAAAAAAACAGGGTTCTAATGAACCTGTACACAATCCGGCTTTTGACCTTGATGAACAGATTCTTTTAGATGCCCTGGAATTTTTCTACCAGATGGTTACGGATAAATCCCTTTGCTGATGTGCGATAAAGAAGTAACGTTAGACAGTAGGAAATCTTCTTGTAGCATAGCTAAAATACGTTCTGATAGAATATTGGTTTCTGAACTGTCTAAATGCTTATAAAGTGGATTTTCTTTAGGTCTCCATTTTTCACGCATTGCTGCCAGTGTAGATTTGAGTGCTGCTAAACATTCTTTTTTGTCTTTCTTAATAACAGACAATGACACTTTTGCATGATACGGTATCCATAGGGTTACATAAAACAATTTTGATGCTTGCTCATAAACATCAGCATAAAAATCTGCATCTTCTATTCGTTCTTCCTTTACTGCAATATCTAACATATTCATTAGCGCAGTCTGAATTTCAGTAATGCTATCTAATATTCTGTGTTCCCATATTTTAAGTGCATCTAAAACTTGCCTTGCTCTGTATAAAGAACAGCAATGCGTTCTTCTTTGTCTATTGATGATGAAGGCAGCGTATTGATAAGTTCCTCTGCTTTAGAGAAATCTTTTCTATTTATGCTATATGATATTAGCATACTAATAGCTGTTTCTTTTATTTCTGTATTCTGACTGCGTGATAGCTGTTCATAAAACGCTTCAAACACTTTCTCATACCGTTCTGGCTCTGATATGTTATTCTTGCGTCAATAATAATTCTTTTCGTTTTTCTCGGATAATGTGATTAATTTTCATAGCCAGCCTCCTTTGTAATTTCATAATACCAGAGGGAATTTTAAGGCACAATGGAGTGATTATTAAATTTCTTGTTTATTAAATTAACCATAGATTAAAACGGAATAGTAAGTTGGCTGTCTATCAGGTTCTTGTGTGTTATTTAACGGCACATGAGCATTTCAGCCTATCGTGTGTCAGCCTTTGCCCGTTCTGCTATCAACTGTCCGGCAATGCTGACAGCAATTTCCTCCGGAGTTTCAGCCAGAATATCCAGACCAATGGGTGTGGTAATCCGGCTGATATCCTCCGGTGAAAAACCATCTGCCAGCAGTTTCTGCCGAATCACTTCTTTTTTCTTCCGGCTTCCCATAACCCCAATATAATACGCAGGAGTGGTAAGAATTTGTTTCTGAATCAGATAATCGTATTGATGTCCCCGGCTCATAATACATACATAGTCCTGAGGCTGAATGGAAAGGTAGTCTGAAATCCTGTTAAAATCCCCCAAAATGCATTGTTCTGCCTCTGGAAATACCTGTGGATTGCTAAAAGCCTCTCTATCATCAAATACCACACAGCGAAATTCCAGACGGGCCAGCACAGGAACCAGTGCCTGCGCCACATGTCCACCACCGAAAATATAAACTCTGCCTTTTTGTACCAATGGTTCACAATAGTATTTCCGACCATCCAAAACCTTCTGCACGGCCTTGGTCTGCAAAAGAGGAGACGGGTCAGAATCCCAAGTCCTGTAAGACCTTCCTGCTCCTCATAAAGTCCTGCCTTCCAAACCGTTTCCTCCGTAATATCAAAAATCAGCCAGGTATTCTCATTTTTATCCCAGCTCTTTAAAATTCTGGTACAGAGGTCATAAAAGTCCTGATTTTCCCAGGAAATGTATTGAAAGAAAATCACCACATCCCCACCGCAGATCATACCTAAATCTGCTACCTGATCTGGATGAAGAGCAAATCCTCTGGTACAGGATTGTTTTTGTTTCAGAACCTCTCTGGCATGTTGAATGGAAACATATTCTACATTTCCGCCTCCAATGGTTCCATAGGATGTTCCGTTTTCCAGAACCAGCATTTTTGAACCGGCTCCTCTTGGAGAAGAACCGGAGCTGGAAATAGTAGTTACAAATACCAAATCCTGTTTTTTCTCCATGGATTTTCTGGCTGTTTCAAACAATTCTTTCATGGTTTTCATTTTAGATTCTCCTTTTCTTGTTTCATTCTTACCGCAAATGCGATTTTAATACAAAGCATGGTATCCTTTCGTTCTCCCCAGATTTGTCCTCCCATACGTTCTACCAGCTCTCTTGCAATGGAAAGCCCAAGTCCGGCATGTGTGCCTGGCGGGACATATCGGTTCTGTAAAAACGCTGGAAAAGCCATTCTGGATGCAGCTTCTCTGGTTCTGGCACCTGATTTTGAAAGACCAGAGAAGCGCCCTTTTGTTCAATATACAAAGTCCCCGTTCCATGTGCCAGAGCATTGGAAATCAGATTTTGAAAAACCCGGCGAAGCTGCTGCTTATCGCCCAAAACCTCTATGGTTTCATCTTCAAAGGAGAGCAGTGGCTCCCGTTCCTGCTCCTGAAACGATAAGGAAAACTCATTCAAAACCTCACAAAGCAATGGGAGCAGCCGGACTTTGGAAATCTCCATAGGGAACGCATCTCCGGTAAGCCTGGTATACAGAAACAGTTCATCCAAAAGCTGCTCCAAATCCACTAATTTCTGTCGGACGATAGTACCATATTTCTTTTGTTTCTTTTCGTCTGAAGTTTTTTCAAATAACTGTATATAGCCAAAGGCCCCGGTCAGGGGAGTTCGGATATCGTGAGAAACACAGGCAATGGTGTATTTTAATTCCCTTTCTGCCTCCTGGGATTTCAGAACTGCTTTTGCTGCGCATCAATATAATTGTTCATTTCCAGGCAAAGGGCTTTCGTCGCTTTATCTCTTACAAAGCAGGTCAGTCTTTGATTGCTTTGGGGAGAAAGTTCCTGAAGCTGGCGGGTCCATTCCCGCATTTGTTTTCCATATAAATATAATCGGAATCCTGCAAAGAGAAGCAAAATACCAAAGAAACAGATCAAAATCAGCATATGGTTTTCCTACCTTCAACAAATATCTTTTTTATTTAATACAAAAACAGCCAGAAAGACATACAGAATTGTCCAAAAAACAGCGGCAAAAACAGCAAGTATGGGGCTGGTTCCCAGGAACAGATTCTGTTCCTTTAGAAAAAGAGCAATTCCGGAATTTATGTCATTTGTCAAAGTGCCGCTTAACACAGGCAGTATCATCAAATTATATGATGGGAAAAAGCTTCCCACATGAATACCAAAAAAGCCGGAGAAAAATTCTAAAACTCCTGAAACAACTCCAAGTCCGCAGAGAATGGAAAGGATGCTGCTTAACACAACCTTACGCGTCAGCATACAAAAAAGAAGATTTTGCGCGCACAGACTCATTAAACTCAGCCATCCGATAACCAACATCAACATCATGCTATTCAAATTTCCCATAGCATTTTCAAACCCCATAAGGCGAAAAGACAGGAAGGTAAGCAGGGTAAAAACAATCAGGAAAAACCCGCTGACAATGGCTAAGGTCATTAATTTGCTTATAATATACCAGCTTCTTTTGGGATAATAGGAAAAAATATTTTTCCCGAATCCGGTTGTAAAATCATCGCAGACAAAGATGGCGCTTACAATTGCCATAAGGCAGACCATAAGTCCGCCGGAAAACAATAAGCTCCCAAGAAAATCTACCTGCGTACTGTTTTGGAATGCCTGTGCGTCCTGAAGATCCTCGGCTGTAATATCCATTCCTGACTCCATAGCCGAATGAAGTAAATCCGGACTGGTAATCACCTTCATGGTAGCCAGGGCGATAAATATCACCCCCAGTATGGCTGCAGCAGTAATATAAATAGATTTCTCCCGAAAAATCTTATATACCTCCATACGAAAAAGATTAAGCATGGTGTTTCCCTCCTTTCTAAGATAAAGAATCTTGCGTATCCTGTCCCATGAGTCCATGAAATAGCCTTCCAGGTCCTGCTGATGGGGATAAACGGCGTAGACAGAAATCCCCACTTCCGACAAAACACTGGTAATCTGTGCAGGATTTAAGGTCTGAAAAATCCGGATTTCCCCATCTGGATGTACTTCATAATCACACAGTCCCAGCTTTTGCTCTAAGATAACCGCAGCCATTTTGGAATCCTGTACTTTCAGATAGAGATAATCTTTGCACTGAGAAATTAAATCTTCTCTGGAAATTTCTTTTACCAGACATCCGTCTTTTAAAATGCCATAGTGGGTTGCCATCTTTTCCAGTTCCCCCAGAATATGAGAGCTGATTAAAATGGTAATTCCTTTCTTTTGATTCAAGTCAACTAAGAGCTTCCGAATCTGATTCATACCTTCCGGGTCCAGACCATTAATGGGTTCATCCAAAATCAATAAATCCGGTCTGCCAAGCAATGCCATAGCAATTCCAAGACGCTGCTTCATCCCCATGGAAAACTGCTTCACTTTCTTCCTGTCCCTGTATTCCAGTCCCACCAGTGTTAAAAGCTCCTGAATCTGCTTTCTGGGTTCCACAGCCCCAATAAACATGGCTTTATACAGCATATTTTCATAGGCAGTAGCGCCTGGCTCCAATCCTGCGGTTTCAATCAGGACACCAATTCTGCGGTACACAGACTCCTGTAACTGTGTTTCTCCAAATAGCCGGATGCTCCTTCTGTGGGATGGGCTAAACCGCAGAGCATTTTCAGAGTTGTAGATTTTCCAGAACCATTTCTGCCAATAAATCCATAAATTTCTCCCGGGCGCACATGCATGTTTAAGGATGTTACCGCCGCCTTTTTGTGATAGGATTTACATAAATTTTTTTGTCTCAATGATATACTCCATAAATTCCTCCTTCTTTGCTGTCGTATTTTAACTCTGTACCAGCTTTCTTTCTTTATTGATAAAATAACAGAGTTTCAAAAAGCGCAAAGAAATGTTAAAGAAAGTATAAAGATTTCTCTTTATTCACCTAATTTAAAACCAATCCCCCATACTGTCTGGATGTAGTGGTCTGTCCCGGTTTTCTTGAGTTTTGCCCGGATATTACTGATATGGACATGAATGGTCTTATCCTCTATAAAATACTCCTGCTGCCATACCGCTTCAAAGATTTCCTGTTTGGTAAATACCTTTTTGGGATGTTTTATCAGAAGTTATCCAGGAATATGAAAACATTATAAAAACAGAACAGATTTCCTGTGATTTTGAAAAGCAGTCCTCCTTTGTCTATGGGAAAAGCAGAGCAGACCTTGAGGCGGAAGCACAGGCAGCCGCATTTCTCGGACTTCCGGCTTCTCTGGTGCGCGAAAACCTGACCTTTCCCTTTCCTGTGTGGGGAGCTGTTAAATTTCAAAATCAGGCACAGTTTCATCCTTTAAAATTTCTCCATGCCTTGTCTGAACATCTGGTTATCTATGAACACAGTCCTGTTTACAAAGTAGAAGAGAATACCGCCTATACAAAATACGGAACGGTAAAAGCAGAACAGATTATTTTTACCTGTCATATCCCGTTTCTCAACTTTCCCGGGGCTTATTTTGCCCGTATTCATCAGGAACGTTCGTATGTACTTGCTTTAGAGCATGGCATGAAAACCAACGGGATGTATATTGGAAGCGGGGAACACGGCTTTTCTTTCCGTAATTATGGCCCTTATTTGCTATTAGGTGGCATGGGACACAGAACAGGAGAAGACGCTTCCTTGCCAAAGTATCAGCAGCTTCGTAACCTTGCGGCAAAATGGTTTCCCAAAAGTAAAGAACTATGCTGTTGGTCTGCGCAGGATGGAATCACCTCTGACGGCATTCCTTACATTGGCCCTTATGCCAAAGGTAAACAAAACTGGTATGTTGCTGCAGGATTTCAGAAATGGGGGATGAGTACCTCCATGGTTGCAGCCATGCTTTTACGTGATTTCATTTTAGAAAGAGAAAACCCATGGGAAGCTGTGTTCTCACCAAAACGCTTTTCCACAGCAGATCTTTCTTTTTTATGCAAGGAAGGAGGACATTCTGTCAAAGGTCTTACACGCCAATTACTGGCAGACTTTCAAAAAACAGGGAAACCTCCCGTCTGTCCCCATCTTGGGTGTCAGTTAACATGGAATCCAGAGGAAGAGAGCTGGGATTGCCCTTGCCATGGCTCCAGATTTGATAAGCATGGAAACCTTTTAAACGGTCCTGCCCAGACCTCACTTTCTCCATCCTGTTCTCTGAAAAAATGAAGTAATTAATCAAGGAGATAAAAATTATGTTACCTACAAAAGAAGAAGCCTTTGCCTTACTGAAGGAATCTTATACTATGAATCCAGGTCCCTGGAAGGATCACTCCGTTGTCACTGCCCAATGTGCCTATAAAATCGCAGCCTATTGCCCTGATTTAGATGAAGCAAAAGCCTACATCCTGGGACTGCTCCATGACATTGGCAGACGTTTTGGATTTTCCTACATCCGCCATGTCTTAGATGGCTATTTGTACCTTATGTCTCTTGGCTATGAAGAAGCTGCTAAAATCAGCATTACCCATTCCTTTCCGGTAAAAAGCCTGGAAATGTATGTAGGAGAGTGGGATGTAAGCAAACAGGAGCTTGCGCAGATTCAAAGCCTTTTAGACTTCTATGAGTACGATGACTATGACCGCCTGATTCAAGTCTGTGATTCCATTGCCATGCCAAATGGTCCGGTGGATATGATAACACGCATGGAAGATGTAAAACACCGCTATGGCAGCTATCCTCAAAAAAAATGGAACAAAAATCTTGCTCTAAAAGATTATTTTGAGGATAAAATCAGGATGCCCCTTCGGGAAGTCTTATTTTTCTCTTAGCGTAACCGCTTTGGAAGCAGCCCTGCGCCTGGAATCACTTAATTTTGCATAGTGCTTTTTCGTAGTATTTACGTCTGCATGCCCCAAGACATCTGCCACCAGGTAGATGTCCCCGGTTTCCCGGTAAAGGGCAGTTCCATAGGTGCTTCGCAATTTGTGTGGGGTAATGGTTTTTACCGAAACAGCAGAAGCGTACTTCTTTACCATTTTTTCTACTGCATCTACGCTGATACGTTTCCTCTGACCGGACAAAAACAGCGCGTCCTCATGACCGGCTACCGGCGTAATGGCTTCTCTGGAAATTTCCAGATAATCTTTCAGCGCCTGTTCCACCTCTTTGCCAAAGTAAACAATCATTTCATTTCCACCTTTTCGCAAAATCCGGATTCCATTGTTTTTAAAATCCACATCTGCAATGTTTAATCCCACCAGTTCTGATACACGAACACCCGTTCCTAATAGAAGAGTAACAATGGCAATATCGCGGTACTTTTGTTTGTTATAGTGGTAAAGTTGAACACCGGTGAGATTTTTTCCATAATTTTCTATATAATCCAGCAAACTGGCAACTTCATCCGGATCTAGCTGAATAATGGCTTTTTCCTTAATTTTCGGCATATCCACCAAACGCACAGGATTGGAAGGCAAAAGCTGGCGTTTGCACAGATAATCATAAAAACTGCGCAAACAGGACATTTTTCTGGCAATTCCTGTACGGGAATTGGTTTCCAGTTTTTGTTCCGGGGATTTATAAGCCTTTAAATATTCCTGAAATTCCTCAAAATCCACAGGCTGTAAAAGAGCCAAATCAGCAATAGAAATATCAGCCATGGATTTTTCCTGTAAAGAAGGATTTGTTTCCTGTAAAAACCGGAAAAACACACGTAAATCATAGGCGTATGACAGACGGGTTTTGTCTGACGTGGTTGGTTCTTTGGCGCGGAAATAATCCTTCACATAAGGGGGAAGCTCCATGAGAAATTCACGGAGCTTTACTGTATTTTCTAATTTTTCTTGTTCGCGGTATGTAATTGGCTTTGCCATGGGAAACCTCCAAAATCTTGATTTTGAGAGTAGTTTACCACAAATCTTGGGAAAAAGCTATAGTTTTTCGGTTAAATCTGTATTTGTCCGCTAAACTATTCAAGAACTCTCTTGCGGTATCCCAGATATGTTGCCAGAAAATAAATAAAATAAACCAGAAAAAACAAACCAATACTAATTGCGATTGCCATACAAAAGGCTTTTACAGTAATTAAATCTGCCAGCAAAACCTGATTTATCTGTGATGCCAGAAAAATACTGACCGGGATTGGAATTGCCACAGGAATAAAAAAATAAAAAATCATTTGTTTCAGAATCAATCCTTGCATCTTGCCTTCATCTGCACCTAAATAAGACAAAATTTCATACCTGTGTTTATACGAAACTCCATCACTTAATTGCTGTACCGCCAAAATGGCTGCTGCACAACAGGCAAAAATCAGTCCCACATAAAACAAAGAAAATGCAAAGGTCACAAATACGGAATTTTGTGATGCCCTGGTATCTGATGCCACCATAAACTCATCTACCGCATTTTTCCTGTAATCGCCACTTACATCATAAGCTCCGTTTTCAGATAACCACTGGGACAATTCCATACCCTCATTGGCCGGTATTTCTTTCTTAGTCTCAAAAACATAGCAAGTGTGATAAACAGGAAACGTTTCTGCAGCCTCATCTGGAAGCACCACCAAAAATCCGGTTCCATGTAATCCGCTTCCGGTACTAAAAAGGCCTGGAAGAAAGTTCTTTTAATTGATAAGTTTCTCCCTGAATTTCAAGAGCAGGAACTTCTTCTCTTCTGCTTCTCTCCTGTATCTTTTCAGAGGTAAGCAACAAATATTCCTGTTTTCCAAGAGAGAGTTCTTCATACCCAAGGGCTTTCCACAAAAGCTGAAAATCTCCATAAGCCATTACAGGAGTAAATTCCAGATAGCCGTCAAGCCCCGTATAGGTGTATAACGTATCGTCCGGGTTCTGATAAATAGGATAGGAATGACCGAAGGTAATCCCATATTGCTTCTGCAATCTTTGCTCCAGCTTTTCTTCTAACTGCTGCTCTTCTATTTTTTCCTTGTTTCCAGACATGGCAACATCAAAGCTGATAATATTGTCTGCCTGAGCCTGGAAAAACTTTTCAAACAAGACTCCCATCTGCATGGCTGTCAGGGTAATCGTAAGAAGAAGAGCCAAAATTCCAAGGGTTTTTCCTATGGTATTTAACTTTGCTGTCAGCCCACGCAAAAGAAAGAGGCGGTCTTTCCCATATTTAAAATCACCTTTGGAAAGCACTGTTCTTGTAAGAAAATATGTCATATGGGTATAAATCTTATAAATGCACAACAAAATGACTGCATGGAGCCTAAGAAATACCATCCGCTATACTCTCCGCTGTAGGGAACCTCTCCTTCCAGGTACACAGAATATACAAATACAAAGCAGCCACAAATCCCCAGAAATAAGTAAAAGAAAAACGCCAGCAAAGAGCCTTTCCTCTCCTGACGTACCTCTTCTTCGCCTTCCCGGTCCAGGTACAGCAGTTCGTGAATCTCTGCCTTTTTCAAATATCTTCTCAAACGTAAAATAGCGCTTCCATACATACAAACCGTATAGAGCAAGGTAAGACCAAAGGCTCCCAGGAAAAAGCCAGCTTCAGATGATAAGACGCACCAAAAAAGTAAATAACCATCATAGCTAAAACCTGATATAAAAGGCTTCCTATGACAAGGGAGAGTAAAAAACCCACGCCTCCAATCAAAGCCTGCTCTCCCGCAAACAAAGAGGCAATGGTTTTATTGGGAACACCCAGTAGCATATAGGTACCAAATTCCCGGCTGCGCTTCTTCATCATAAACTTTGCCATGTAATGAATCAGCCATCCCAGAACCCACACAATGACAAAAGAAAGAAAAATAATCACGCCGGTTAGAACATTCATTCCATTGCTTAGTCTCTGAATATCCTCCGAAAACACCAGAAGATTAAAGGAATAAATCAGGGAAATGGAAAACACAATAGTAAGTAAATAAATGGCATAATCCTTTGCCCAGTATCTGGCATTTTTTAAAATTATCTTATTTTGCATTGGAGACGTCACCTCCCATTAAGGTTACCACATCCAGGATTTCCTGAAAAAATGCCTTTCTGCTCTTTTCTCCTCTTCGGATTTCATTAAAAATCCTTCCATCTTTTAAAAATAAAATCCTGGAGCAATAGCTTGCAGAAAACACGTCATGGGTAACCATAAGTATGGTAGCTCCAAGTTCTTCATTTAAGTTGGTAAAACTTTCCAAAAGCATCTGGGCTGCATGAGAGTCCAAGGCCCCTGTTGGTTCATCTGCCAGCAAAATCTTAGGGTGATTAATAATGGCTCTGGCACAGGCACAGCGTTGTTTTTGACCTCCGGAAACCTGCGCCGGCATCTTTTCCAGTTCTCCTTCAATCCCAAGCTGTCTGGCTGCCTGTTTCACCAGTTTTCTCACCTGTTCTTTTGGTGTTCCCCGTAAAGTCAGAGCAAGGCCGATATTCTCTTCCAGGGTAAAATGATCCAGAAGATTAAAATCCTGAAACACAAACCCCAGATTCTCTTTTCTGAAGTCTGCCAGTTCCTGATTCTTCAATGCAGTAATATCCCTTCCTTCCAGATAAATATGTCCGGCAGTTGCCCTGCAAATGGTTGCAAGACAATTTAAAAGTGTTGTTTTTCCAGATCCACTGGAACCCATAATCCCTAAAAACTCACCTTTTTCCACCTGAAAAGAAACGTGGTTCAAAGCTTTTGTGATATTGTGTTTGTTTCCATAATATTTATCCAGCTTTTCAATCTGAAGCAAGATACTCATAAGCAATTCATCCTTTCTGTTTCTTGATTTGTTATCCCGATTGTATCATGCTTCCAGGAAAGAAAATACTTACAGAGTTGTTAGAGTGACTCCGGGCGGTGGAGCTTTCCTACAGGAAATCCTATGAATACAGTAGTTCCCTGCCAATCCTTGGACTCCAGCTTCACTTCTAAGCCAAGGCGGTCACAAAGCCTTTTTGCCAGGTAAAGTCCCATGCCAGTGGCAGCCTTTCGTTCCCTGTGTTCCCCGGTAAAACCCTTCTCAAAGACTCTTGGAAGGTCTGCCTTTGAAATGCCTGGGCCATTGTCCCGGATACGAAGCCACAGGCTGTTTTCCTGCTGCATAGCGTCCATGGAAATGTAGCCAGCAGAAACAGGGGCATATTTCACAGCATTGGACAGCAACTGCTTTACAATATAGGCCAGCCACTTGGATCTGTATAAACCCTTACCTCTATATCATGGATATCCAAATGTAACTGTTTTTGCAAAATCAGTGTGCGAAATTCAGAGAGAACCTGAGCAATGACTTCCTCCAGACAACATTCCTGGATAAAATAATCTTTTTCCGTATAGCCGCTTCTGGCATAATAAAGAGTTTGCTCCACCAGATCATCAAGCTTTTGGATTTCTTTTTGTAATTCTTCTGTCTCTTTTGTAGGATGATTGTTACAAAAAAGCTTCATGGCTGTCACCGGATTCTTAATCTCATGAACCCAGCCTTCCATATATTCCTTATACTCTCTGCTGCCGGCAGAAATTTCCTCAATTTTCTCCAGCATAGCCTTATTAGATTCTCTGGAACAGGAAAAATATAATTGTTCCAACAAAGTATTGGGTTTGGGAAGTACCTCTGTAAACAAATATTTTTCTTCCAGCAAATCAAAGGCCGATTCCACCTCTGCATAACGCTGTTTTAAGGCCAGATATTTCCGTCCATGAGACAGCAGTGTTACGAAAAACCAGACACCCTCCACACACAGTACCACAGGAATCTCCGTACCGGTCACCCATAAAAAACCGCCAAGAGCCAGCATTCCAAACACCCAAAGCAACAGAGTCTCTGCCTGTTCATAAAGGTAATCTCTAAGCCTCATTTTGGTTTCCTCCAATTTGATAGCCTGTTCTTGGAATGGTTTTCACAAAATTCTCCAGTACGGTTCCCTCCAGGCGCTTCCGAATCCTGGACAAATTGACGTTTAGAATATTCTCATCCACAAAAAGCTTATTCTCCCACAAATATTCAATCATTTCATCCCTTCCAACGATTCTGGGATAGTTTCGGAACAAATAATACAAAATCTGCAATTCTTTTTTAGACAATTCAAAACACTGGTCCTCATAACATAATTGTCCAAAAACCAAATCCAGAACCACACCTTCCACGCAAAGCTGATCCTGTTCGCTTCTTGCCCTTTTCAGCAAATTCTGTATTCGTATCAGCAGCACACAGAAATCAAAGGGTTTTCGGATATAATCATCTCCTCCTGCCTGAAGTCCCTGCACTTCCATTTGGGTTGTATTTTCCCCTGTGACAAACATAATAGGAACCTGGGTATCTTTACGCAGTCTCTTGCAAAGCTGGATACCATCCTGGCTGCCAAGTCCAATATCCAGCAAAATCAAATCCGGCTGCTGCTCATTCTCCCACTGTTCAAAGCAATCCGGCTGTTTGGGCGCTATTACTTCATATTCCTGATTTTCCAGAAATTCTTTTATCTGATTTCGGGTAAATGCTTCATCTTCCAAAACTAAAATTCTCTGTTTCTTGTTCATTTTATATATCCCTCATACAGGCCATCCGAACTGCAGCTGCCATCCTCCGTCTCCATAGGTCGGATGCTTTAAAAACTCCCTGGATGTTTCACTTAACTCCTGATTTATTTCCATGGAATGTACTATTTCGTTCTCCCACCATAGACCTGGAATTAATTCCTCAATTCCAAGCAGGGCATCTTCAAGATGTTTTTCATAGCTCTTTCTGTGTTTCTGAATGAGATACCTCATCAAATCAAGACGTTTCTTCATACTTCGGACATTTGCTGACGCAGGCGCTGTGCGATACTGAATAAGCGGCGCTTCCACAATCCCAATTTCTGCCTCTGGTGCCGTTTCCAAAAGACTTAAAAAGAATTCCCAGTCCTCAAATCCAGAACGCATGGTTTCATCATAACCACCGCATTGTTCAAAGGCTTCCCTTCTAAAAATATGAGTGGCAGGACAGCAATTACGCGCCAAAAAAGGCTGGATTTTCCCTCCAGTGGGGCATACCACAGCATCCAAAACACCAAATGTATGAAGCCAGGAAGACGCTGCAATCATGGACGGATGAGAAAACAGTAAATCACTTACCTGCTCAATATAACTTGGCTTTAGCCTGTCATCCCCATCCAACACAAGCACCATGGCTCCTGAACTTTTCTAATACCAGTATTTCTGGCGCAGGATACCCCACCGTTTTCCTGATAAATCACTTGTACAGGAACCGGAAGACCTTCCTGTTTTTCCAGATTTTTCAAAACAGCAAGAGATGCCTCATCAGTAGAACCATCATCCACAACCAAGATTCTTTCGGGCAAAAACGTCTGTCTGCACAAGGACTGCACAGCTTCCAGAATCATGGTTCCCTGATTAAAGCTGGTTATTACAGCCTCCACCCGGGCTTCAAAGAATGTTTTATCCGTTTTCATATTATCCCTCCATTTCTATCTTCAACACTGCGTCCATGCAAAGTTCCAATGCATATTCCACAGAATCTCTTCCCCAGTTCCGCTCATCATATGCTCCTATATTTGCCAGACTATCTGCTGTATACAATAATTCTCCCCAAACCGCACCCCTCATTTCGGCACAGGCAGCAAGAGCCGCGCACTCCATTTCCACCACAGAGCAGCCTTCTGCTTTTCGGTATGTGACCTTTTCTTTTGTCTCCCGATAGAATCCATCTGTGGACCAGGTCATAACTTCTATGTATTTCAAATGATGCTCACATAATGTTTTCTCTATGGCTTTTCGTGCCTGTGGATGGACGTCAGCATAACGGATGGCGCCATATAGTGATAAGACGTGCCTTCATCTCTCAAAGCACGATAGGGAACCAGAAATTCATTCTCCTTAAAATTTTCCAATGCCCCGCAGGAACCTCCGCTAATAATTTCCCTGACGCCATACGAAATCAGCCAGTCCAAAATCTGAGCCGCCGCCGGCGCACCCATTGGCGCCTGAACAAGACAAAGTTCCTGGCCTTTATAGGAGATTTTGTAAATTGGATATGTTTTAGTGATAGATTCAAACCATCCCACAATTTCTCCCCCATGGTTTCTGGCATATTTGTCAACCGCATCCCCAAGAAAGGCAAATACTGCCTTTCGGGGCAATTCCAAATCGAAGTTTTCATGATTTGGCATAATCACCGCCTGTTTCGCTGAATCATATTCCAAAATGGGAATCTCATTTTTTATAATACTCATTTTTTCCTCACTTCCCGTATCTTTATGATAAAATGTCGGATGAATACTGTATTTTATTCTCACCCGACATTCTATCTCATCCATTCTATTTGATTTGTTTCACATTATTGAAACGTATTTTCATCCAGCATAATGGTAAAAGGTCCTTCATTCGTAAGGGACACCTTCATCATTGCTCCAAACGTCCCTGTCTGCACTACCGGAACACTTTCTTTCACTTTTTCTACCATATATTCATATAAAGCTTCCGCCTTATCTGGTTCTCCTGCATCAAAAAAACTTGGACGGTTGCCCTTTTTACAGTTGGCATACAGGGTAAACTGAGATACCAGAAGCACTTCTCCGTTAACATCTGCCAGAGAAAGATTGATTTTCCATTCTCATCTGCGAAAATCCGCAGATTTACCATTTTCTTAATATACTGGTCAACCGTTTCTCTTGTATCTTCCTTCCCGATTCCTACCAGAACCAGGAAGCCTTTTTTGATTTTTCCTACGCAGTTTCCTTCCACTTCTACGGAGCGCTGCTTACTTTTTGAATCACTAATTTCATTTGTCTTCTTCCTCTTTTTTATTTTCTGTATCCATACCACTTTCATCCACTGTAAAATCCACAGGGAGTCTGGTTTCCGGATTCATATATTCCATATGGGTATACACTTTTTCCTCCATGGGCATGGCTTTTTTTCTTAGATTATAAGACCGGAAGGTTTTCAGTCCCGCAAGAATCACCGCCACAATGGGCACACCAATAATCATGCCAAAAATTCCCATAAGACCTCCGAATAACAGAATGGCCACAATAACCATAAAGCTGGAAAGTCCTGTGGAGTTTCCTAAAATTTTCGGTCCCAGAATATTTCCGTCGAACTGCTGCAGCGCCAGAATAAAAATCAGGAAATACAAACACTGCATAGGGTTCACCATAAGAATAATAAATGCTGAAGGAATTGCTCCCAGATAAGGACCAAAAAACGGAATCACATTGGTCACCCCTACCACAACACTGACCAGCAATGCGTAAGGAGTTCCAATAACAGAAGTTCCGATATAACATAAAATACCAATAATCACAGAATCAATGATTTTCCCAATAATAAACCCTATAAAGGTCTTATGAATAAAACGTACCCCTTTTACTACGTTATTGGCATGCTCTGTGCTGAAAAAAGCATAAATAAACATTTTAGACTGTGTGACAAGCTCTTCTTTCCCTGCCATAAGATAGACGGAGATAATCAGGCCAATTAACAGATTTTTCAGAAATACCAAAGTGCCAAACACTCCGGTACTTAAATGCTGAAGAATTGCTTTTAACTGGGGCAGAATCTGATCATTCAGAAAATTCTCAATTCTGGGGGAGTATTGTTCCATATAGAAAACACTGCGGTTTTCCACTCCGGATTATCCTTTAGAAGAGATTCCAGCCAGTGACGGATATTCTGAACATATCTGGGTGAATCATTAATAATACTGATGATGCTCTCAATAATACTGGGCATAATCATAGCCAACAGGGAATAAATGATAAAAAATGCAAAAATCAGGGCAAATCCAATCCCTGCATAACGAATAACTTTCCTCTGTGTCTTACTTGGCGTAATATGCTTTTTCTTTATGAGAAATTTGTAAAAATGCCGTTCCTGGAAATTAACAATGGGAATCAGCAGATATGCAATAATCGCACCGCAGATAACGGGCATTAAAATGGATATCAGCTTCTTCAGCCCACCAAATACCACCTCCATGCGAAACAGCAGAAAGTAAAATAGCATACTGGCACTGACCACTGCAAACGCAGTAAGCCCCCAATATAAATACTTATTTTTCCAATGAATTTTCATGTGACATGACGCTCCTATTCTTTTCCAAATGACTTTTGCATTCATTGTAACATGAATCCCGTGTTTTGTGTAAGAATTCAAGAAATTTCTTTCTTTTTTTTTTCGTTCTATGCTATGATGCAAAAGGTTCCTAAATTCACAGATTGAAAGGATGAAAAAATGAAATTACAGAAATTGTTAAGCCTTACCAGAAAGGCGGTAGATGAATTTCAGTTAATAGATTCCGGAGACAAAATTGCAGTAGGTGTTTCTGGAGGAAAAGACAGTCTTACTATGCTTTATGCCCTCCATGGTCTTATGCGGTTTTACCCAAACCCTTTTACTTTGGAAGCAATTACCGTAGACCTGGGACATCCGGGATTCCAGGCAGACAAAATACAGGCTTTATGCGAAAGCCTTGGAATTCCCTTTACTCTGGTGAAAACGGATATTGGTCCCATTATCTTTGAAGAACGAAAAGAAAGCAATCCCTGCTCCTTATGTGCAAAAATGAGAAAAGGCGCTTTAAACACTGCTGCCAAAGAGCTTGGGTGCAACAAAATTGCTTATGCTCATCACAAAGATGATGTTGTGGAAACCATGCTGCTTTCGCTGATTTATGAAGCCGCTTCCATACCTTTTCTCCCAGGACTTACCTGGACCGTATGGATTTAACCGTAATACGTCCTCTTATTTTCGTAGATGAAGCAGATGTCATTGGTTTTAAGAATAAATATCAACTGGAGATTGAAAAGAGCCCATGTCCCATTGACGGTTACACCAAACGTCAGTATGCCAAGGAACTTCTTCGTGATATTTCCAGAGAAAATCCTGGAACCAAAGAGCGGATGTTTACTGCCATCTGCAATGGAAATATCCAGGGCTGGCATCCCATTCAGGGAAAACATTCCTAATCAACAAAAAATATGGATGCAATTTCAGCGAATCTGCAAGTCCCCTTTGAGACTATAGGCTCAAAAGGTGCACAGGCCAAGCTGGAATTGCATCCATATTTATTTCTTACCAGGCTTTCATTTTTTTCTTCAGTTCAATAGCTGCCTTTATCATTTCTACACAGCCCTCCACACCCAGGATTCCACTGTCCAGACAGAGGTTGTAGCTGGCGCTGTCTCCCCACTTTTTGCTGGTATAATAGTTATAGTAGCTGGAGCGTTTTTTATCGCTTTTGATAATCTGTTCCTTTGCCGCTGATTCTGTAAGATTGTAAACTTTTGCCAGTCTGTGAATCCGTTTATCCAAATCTGCATGGATAAAGACACTGATTGCTCCCGGATACTCTGCCAGGCATAATCAGCACAACGTCCTACCATAACACAGGATTCCTCCCGGGCAATTTTTTTGATGGTATCAAATTGTGCCAGAAATACCTTGTGGTTAATAGCATATCTGCAAAGCTGCTGAAGAATAGCCAAAAGAATAGGTGTCCATAACTAAA
>ENA-OQAA01000364-OQAA01000364.1-human-gut-metagenome-genome-assembly--contig:-NODE-364-length-32001-cov-3.808998_pt1 | contig 32001 bp, 35 predicted proteins | sample MGYA00242489_ERZ504515 | MGnify/ENA primary metagenome ERZ504515 (study PRJEB26092, sample SAMD00036237) | human gut metagenome | host: Homo sapiens | study: EMG produced TPA metagenomics assembly of... | reverse complement strand
AGTAAAGGAAGAACGAATATAGAAATTGTCTGGGGTATCTGCCCCAGAAGTTTGGATACTATCCTACTTCACAGCCTGGGATTTTCTCATGTATATGGCGGCATTAAAGGGGATTTCAAGAAATCGTGCAAAGGTAAGGATTGAGGAATTATTAGAAGCAGTGAATTTAAAAGGTGCAGAAAAGAAAAAGATTGCGGCTTTTTCCGGTGGAATGAAACAGAGACTTGGAATTGCACAGGCGCTTTTGAATAATCCCAAACTGCTGGTTTTGGATGAGCCTACTGCCGGTCTTGACCCAAAAGAAAGGGTAAAGTTCAGAAATATGATATACCGTCTTGGAAAGGATCGTATTGTGCTCTTATCTACCCATATTGTTTCGGATGTGGAATATATTGCGGATGAAATTTTGCTCATGAAAGAAGGGAGTATTCTCCATGAGGGAAGCTTGCCGGAAATCTTAAAGCCCATTGAGGGAAAGGTATGGGAATGCAGGGTAAATTCTTCTGAAGAAGCGCAGATTCTGGAGCAGTACGCAGTGGTAAATATGAGAGAAGAATCACAGGGCACGTTATTAAGAGTTGTGGGAGAAGAAAGTCCTTCCGAAAATGCTGTAAGTGTGGAGGCAACTCTGGAAGATTTGTATCTTTATTATTTTGCAGGAGAGGGAGGAGAATAGTGTATGAGAGAACTGGTTTTCTTTGAGTATAAGAAGATGATGAAACGGAAATCGGTATGGATTAGCGTGTGTGCTATGCTGTTTGTGGTGCTGCTTTGCTCTAATCTGTCTCTTTTGGGTAGTGTTTATGTGGATGATCATAAGGTGTTCAGCCATTTTGAAGAAATCCAAATCAGGCGTGAAGGGGGAGAAAAGCTTGAAGGTGCTGTGCTGGAAGAGGGATTTCTGGAAAAGAATGTAGAGGAATATGAGGTTTATTTAGCAGACAGGGACAGTGGGAAAATTACCTGGGAAAACTATCAAACAGTACAAGAAGAGGTGGCATCTGCACAGCTTCTTTCCTGGTGGGTGGAAAGGCTTGCGCTGGATTCCAGGAAGAAATGCAGGCAGATAATTTTTACAGCAGGAGAGAGGAAAGCATGGAGGAGTCCTGGAAGGCAGCAGGATTTAGCTCTGGTGAAATTCAGGCGCACAGAGAGCAGAATGAGAGAATTGCTACGCCATTTACCTATTCCTATTGTGAAAGCTATGAAAAATTTGCTCTGTATTGGGTTTCTAATATGATTGTTTTAGCTATGGCAGTGGCAGTATGTGTGGCGCCGGTTTTTGCAGAAGAATACAGTACGGGCATGGATGTGCTGCAGCGCTCTTCCAGAAAGGGAAGAGGGAAACTGGTGGCAGCGAAACTGATAACGGGATTTTCCTTTACCCTGCTTCTGGGCGCGGTTACTTTTGTTACCAGCCTGGCAATGGAAATTTGTATCTACGGTTCAGGAAGCCTTGATGCGCCAATACAGATGATGGAATCTCTTTTACTTAGCAGCTATCCTTTTACGGTAGGTGAAATGTTGTTGCTGCTCTTTTTTGCCAGTGAAATATCATTGCTTGTTCTTGCGGCTGTGGTCATGTTTTGTTCTGCCAGAATGAACAGCTCTTTTGGACCGGTTCTGGTGGGGGTTTTACTAAGTTTATTGTCAGTGGTAAAAGAAATGATTCCTTCCTGGATGATAACCCTGCGGAAAATTGCTTCTATGCTGCCGGGACCTTTTGCAAGCTGCGAAAGTTTATTTGATGAGAGATTTTGGAAGCTGGGAGGAATATATCTGAAAAGCTATGAGTATGTACCGGTGATTTATGCTATAATGATTTTACTGTTCTGCGGACTTGCTTACAGAAGCTTTGTGCGTGGAAAAAATGTATGCACATAGACCAAAGGGAGGGAAAATAATGCTGGCATATACATATAAGGAAAAGGGAAAATTTGTGTTAGAAGAGAAAGAGAAACCTGAGGTTTTAAAGGAACAGGATGCCATTGTGCGGGTGACTCTGGCAAGCATTTGCTCCAGTGATATTCATATCAAACATGGTGCAGTGCCAAGAGCAGTTCCTGGAATTACAGTAGGCCATGAGATGGTTGGTGTTGTGGAAGAAGTAGGAAGGGAAGTTACAAAAGTAAAACCAGGAGACAGAGTCACTGTAAATGTGGAAACTTTTTGTGGAGAATGTTACTTTTGCAAACAAGGTTTTGTGAATAACTGCACAGATGAAAATGGCGGCTGGGCGCTGGGCTGCAGAATTGATGGAGGACAGGCAGAATATGTCCGCGTTCCCTATGCCAATCAGGGGTTAAATAAAATAGCAGATTCTATTACAGACGAAGAAGCTTTATTTGTAGGAGACGTACTTGCCACAGGATTTTGGGCTGCCAGAATTTCAGAAATCAGTGAGCAGGATACGGTAGTGATTCTGGGAGGAGGCCCCACCGGAATTTGCACCCTTTTGTGTGTGATGCTGAAACAGCCGAAAAGAATTATATTATGTGAAGTAGATCCGGTGCGGATTGCCTTTGTAAAAGAACATTATCCCCAGGTGCTGGTAGTGGATCCCACAGAGTGTGATGTGAAGGAATTTGTAAGACAACACAGTGAGCATGGTGGGGCAGACAGGGTTCTTGAGGTTGCGGGAGGAACTCATACCTTTGAGCTGGCCTGGAAAATCGCCCGCCCCAATGCCATTGTAACAGTGGTAGCACTTTATGAAGAAATCAGATACTTCCCCTTCCAAAGATGTATGGAAAGAATCTAACCTTTAAGACAGGGGGTGTGGATGGATGTGATTGTGATGAAATTCTGAAATTAATTGAGGAGAAGAAAATAGATACTACACCGCTCATTACTCATAGATTTTTGCTGAAGGAAATTGAAAAGGCGTATGATATTTTTGAAAACAGGAAAGAACATGTGCTTAAGGTGCTATTCGGCCATAAAAGGAATTTGATTGAAAACTTGCAGGGAATTGCGATTTTGCATTTTTCTGCAAGTTTTTTTGTTTTTTAAATCATTTTCTATGCTATGATTCGTTGTAATAGATGAGGAGGTTATATTATATTTTGACGCGCGAGAAAAAATTAATCAGACAAATAGAAGATGGAGACAAGGGCGCCCTTGGGGAATTGATTGAGATGTACTATGCTGATATTTTACGGTACTGCAGCTGGCATACATCCGGGGCAGTGTATGCAGAAGATGCCACACAGGAGACCTTTTTGAAAGCAGTGCGTTATCTGGATACCACTGGCTTCAAGGGGGAATTTCGTCCATTTATCTATAAAATTGCCAGAAATACCTGCATTGACCTGGCACGGAAGAGGTACCAGGATGATACCAATTTGGAGCAACTGGAACAGGAGCCGAGATATTCGGAAGCCGGGTTTGAGAAGACAGAGGATGATGTCTGGTTACAGCAGCTTATCAGCAATCTGGAGCCGGAAAGTCAGGAAATCCTGTTGCTGCGGTTCGGACAAAATCTCACCATCAGGGAAACAGCACAGACCATGGGACTTCCTCTTAGGACAGTGCAATCTAAATTAAGAAGCCTGCTAAAGAGACTGAAAACAGAATTTCAGCAGATGGATGGAAAGCAGAAGGGAGGCTGGAAAAAATGAACAGGATAGAGGAGAGACTTCGTGCATACTATGGGAAACCCTCCGGTGAAAGAAAAGTTTCTGCAAAAGAAAAGGATGCAATGCAAAAAACCATTCTCATGGCAGAATTGGAATTGAATAAAAAACAAAAGAGGGAGCAAAAGGGATTTGGCGCATTTTTATTCGAACAGATGCGGATGACAGGTATGCGAATCTGGATAGGACAAACAGGTATGGTTCTGGCTGTTTTCCTGCTTGTGTATTTTATGACAGGGGTGGAATTCCGCTTTTTTACACCAAGACGATTCGCTTTCTTAGCTGGTATTTTTGGGATTTTTCTGTTTTCATCAGCAATCCCGTTTTTATATAGGGCAAAAAGATATGGAATGTTGGAGATAGAAGCAACTGCCAGATATTCTATTGAGAGGCTGCTTCTTGCCAGAATTTTCATAATCAGTGCAGGGGATTTGCTCATGCTCTTTGGCATTGTGTGGCAGATTTCAAAAAGCTCAAGCCTTACTGTATGGCAGACGATTTTCTGTCTGTGTCTGCCATTTTTGCTGGCATTCAATGGCGGGATTTACTTGTTGAGGAAAGTTACTTTTGTGCATTTTCAAAAATGGGCTTATGGCATGTGCATGTTCCTGTGCGGCATTTTCGGAGGCGTTACTTTTGTTTATCCGGAATTTTATCAGGTGAAATTTACAGTTTTCACAGGAGGTATTGTAATCATACTGGCTGGAAGTATCATTTACCAGAGTTTTGCGCTGTTTCACGAGGGAAAGCAGTGTGTATATGAATAAAACAGGAGGTCAATATGGAATTAGAAATCAGAGAAATTTCCAAACATTATAAAGACAAAAAAGCAGTTGACAATGTGTCCCTTACTCTGACACCGGGAGTATGGGGGCTTCTTGGGGCAAATGGAGCAGGGAAAACGTCCCTTATGCGGATGATTGCAGGAATTGTGAAGCCAACCTCTGGAGAGATTCTCTATGATGGATTGCCCATTTGGACATTAAAGGAGAAATACAGGGAAATTTTCGGATATCTGCCTCAGGAGTTTGGGTTTTATCCGGAATTTACTGTGAAATCCTATTTGGAATACGTGGCATCTTTGAAAGGATTATCCAGAACCACCACCAGGAAAAAAATCGGAGAATTGCTGGAACGCCTTACATTATCGGATGTGAAAAATAAAAAAATCAGCAAGCTTTCCGGCGGAATGAAACGACGGGTGGGAATCGCCCAGGCCCTGTTAAATGATCCGAAGGTATTGATTTTGGACGAACCTACCAGCGGATTAGACCCGGGAGAACGAATTCGTTCCGTAATCTGTTGTCCGAATTTGCCCATAATCGTATTGTGCTGATTTCCACTCACATTGTATCGGATGTGGAGTATATAGCAACGGAAAATGCAGTGATGAAACAGGGGAAAATTATTGAGACAGGGACTACGGATGAGTTGACCCAGTTAGTCAGTGGAAAAGTCTGGAGCGCCATGATCCCAACCAGAGAGGCGTTTTCCTATGAACAGAAAATGCGAGTAGTAAACTTGCGAAATGAAGACCATGATATGACCTCTCTGCGCTATTTGGCGGAGATTCCATTGATACCAGATTCCTGTCCGGCAGAGCCAAAGCTGGAGGATTTGTATTTGTGGTTATTCCCCCAGGAGGGCAGTGTAGATTCTGAAAAAGAAGAGGTGAAGTAGAATGAGATTTTTAGGATTAGAAATAAAACGTGTACTCACAACAAGATTAACCTGGATTTTACTGTCTGTGGCAATTTTATGTTCCATTTTCATGGCATATATTCCGGTTACCTTTGAATCAGTTACCTATACAGGGGAGCGGGGACAGGAAGTTCGGCTAAAAGGTGTGGATGCTGTGAAATATTTGCAGGAAATTCGCGCAGACCTGGAAGGTGACGTTACGCCGGAAAAGGTAAAGACAGCGCTTGCAGCGTTTCAGGAATGTCTCAACAAATATGGGGTGACAGATACTTATGAACTGCCGGAGGAGGCAGACACAAAAGGGCTGCTTCCATACTGGGATTATGTACATGGAATCAGAGAAGCCTTTGCAGATGAAGAGACTGGTATTGCGCCGGCATTAACAGAAATCAATCCCAAGGACACAGAACAATATTATGAAAAAGCATCCAGACGTACTGAAGCCCTTCTGAAAATGGAGCAGCCGGATTCTGTGTCAGCGCAGAAAAAAGCAACTGCAATGTATGACGAAGTAGAAAAACCATTTCAGTATTATTCGGGAATATCCAGTAATTCCATGGACTATCAGATTTTATTGATTTATATTATTACCATTCTGTGTGTGGTAATTGCAGCGCCGGTGTTCACCTCTGATTATCAGACAGGAGCAGATGACATTCTGCGCTGTACAAAACATGGACGTAGGAGAATGGCAGTCTGCAAAATTTTATCTGCACTGCTGATTTGCGGAGGCGCCTTTTTACTCTGTTCCGTTGTATGGATTTTGATAACAAATGCGTTGTTTGGCTGGGAAAGCACCAAAACCTCTATCCAATTCATTTTTTCTGTTTCCAGCCTGCCAAATCTTACCATAGGGGAAGCTCAGTGGGTAAATTTAGCAGCCAGTTTCGTAATGTTTCTTGCTATTGTCAGCTTTGCGCTGTACCTATCCACCAAAATGCGCAGCACGGTCTCTGCCCTGGCAGTTGCGTTGCTGTTCTGTATTCTGCCTATGCTGGCAACGAATGTGTTTCCGGGCGAGCTTGGACTGTGGCTGCAAAGCATCCTTCCAGGAGGGGGAATCGGTATGGGAAATAGCTTTTTATATGCGTTAATTGACTTCAAGTTTTTAAATCTGGGAAACTTAGCTGTATGGACACCCTATGCGTTAGTGTTCTTTGCAGTGATTCAGATACCGGTGTTTTTAGGGATGGCGGTGTATTCACATTGTAGGATGAGGCAGTAAAAAGTTGTTGCACAAAAATATGGTAGGAAAGCTCTGTGCAGACAGGGCTTTTTCTGCGCGAAAATGCTTTAGTGCGGGTAAACAGAGGATAATAGAATGGCAGAGCAGGAACATAGAAATAAGAAGCATATAAAGAGAAATGATATGAGAAGAATAGAGACCTTATGAGGTAAACAATCGTTTGCTAAAGAATAGGAGGTTTTGCATGAGTGAAAAGAAAAAGAAAATAGGTTTTACTGTTGCCTGTGTAAACGAATTTGCACAATATCATAATCTCAGCATACAAGAGGCATTTCGTTACCTTTTCCAATTCAAAGGTATCGCATTTATAAAAGAAAATTATGAAGTGGAGCATACTTTAGATTTTGGAACAATAATAGAAGATTTGGGAATCTTATGCCGAAAAAACGGAGGTGCTTGCAAAGTTTTCACAAAATGAGGCTCTGAAAGGCAAACTTCAATCTACAGGTAATGCGGTATTAGCGGAATGTGCTGTAAGAGATCGAATTTGGGGTATCGGTTTATCAATGAAAAACCCAGACCGATTTGACCGAATCAAATGGAACGGTCAAAATCTCCTTGGATATACGCTGATGATGGTGCGTGAACGCTTGTGATTGATTTATACGAATGAAAAAGTTGATTGGGCAGCTAGTTTTTATGGAGATTCACAACGGGTATGGGGAATATCTCCATACCCGAAATATAGTTTTACAAAGTATCTGCAAAAAAGCAAGCTGAATAGCAAATTCCTGTTTTTGTTCTGAATACAGTATCTGCCCCTTCAGAAGTGACATCATTTTTTCTACATTTCGCAGACCAATGTGGGTGCTTGGCACAGAAGAGTCTGCTTCCTTGATTTTGTTTCTGATACGGATTTTTAATTCTCTGGATTCGTAAGAAACCTCAATCAAAACAGGGGTAGATTTATCTCCGTATTTTAAAATATTGGAAAATAAATTTTGGAAGATTCGTTTCACCATGGTGGTATCACTGGTAAAAGAAGCCTTTTGTTTTTTCACTGTTATGGCAGGCGTCATTTCGCAGGAAAAGCCTGCAAGGTGAATATAGTCTATATTTTCCTTTAAACAGTCATAAAAGAAAGAGAGTGGCAAAGACTCCATATCCAGTGTTTCATTTTCCTCATAAACTAATGCATATTCAAACATTCGATCCGTCATATCTTTGATGTCTTTCGTTTTTTGCAGGCATCGTTTCAGATATTCTTCCTCCATTTCAGGAGATTTTTTCAGATGCAATACCTCAAGGTAACCATTTAGAATTGTGAGAGGCGTCCGCAGGTCATGAGACAATGCGGTGATTAAATCCTGATTGGCCTGGCGGCTTTCCTGTTCTTGCTGAAGGGTATCAGCCAGTGTGATACGGAGCTGGTTTAATTCTGAGGACAGGATACCGATTTCATCCCCAGGATACTTTGGCAGGGCTGTTTTTAGATCTCCGGATGCCATTTGCAGAATACCATGTTCAATCTTAGAAATCTGTCTCATTTTGTGAGAGATAAAACAAAGAATAACGGATAAAAAAAGTAAAAAAGAAATACATAAACAGAATAAAACGTAAGGGTACAGAAACATGGAATTATGATAAAAGTACACCCGGATGATTCCAGAACCGTTTTTAAATTCTGCCGGGAATTCCCGGGAGTTTTCGCCTTCTCCTCCTGTTATGCGATAACCCATATCAAAAAAAGTCCGAAAAGTACTATCTTCCATGGCGCTTGCATATTTCCCGGCACGATAGTAGCCATCAGAACCATAAACATAAATACTGGTATAAGCATCTCCTAAATCAAACCAGGCTGAAGCTTCTGAATCGCTTCGGTGTCCGTTTCGGACTCAGGAAGATCATAGTTTGCCGCTTCTTCATAAAGCTGGCCTAAAAAGTTTTCATCACCATGAATGGGCGAAAAATGAAAGACAGGGTCAAGGGCTTCAAATACAGAGTATTTGTTATACCAGAGAAACTGGAACAGAGAATAACAAAAAAATTCCTGTAAGCACAATGAGGAATGCCAGTTTTGTACGGATTTTCATGGTTGATAATTTCTTAATCACAGCGATACCCCTTTCCCCATACGGTTTTTATAATCTCAGGCTGATTTGGATTTTCTTCAATTTTTCTCCTCAGATTACGCATATGTACCATCACTGTATTATTTGCCCCGTAATAATAGGTTCTTCCCATATAGATTCATACAGATGCTCTGCGGAAAATACCTGTCCGCAATGTTTGATTAAAAGAACAAGCATACGGTACTCCGTATTGGTGAGGTCTATGGTCACTCCATCTTTCGTGACCTGTTCTGTCTGCTCATCAATGGTAAGTCCATGATAAGAAATTGCTTTTGAAGGCTCAAGGATTTCGGTTTTTCCTTTATATACATGGTAACGGCGCAGGAGAGCTTTTGTACGGTTGATTAATTCATTATAGGAAAAAGGTTTTGCAAGATAGTCATCTCCGCCACTGGAAAAACCAAGGGTCTTGTCACTGTCTTTGGTGCGTGCGCTTAGAAAGAGTATGGGGGCATTGCTGTTTTTCCGCATTTCTATACATGTCTGATAACCATTCATTCCAGGCATCATAATATCTAAAATAATCAAGTCAAAATCCTGTTTTTTTAACTGATTCAGGGCAGTTAAACCATCTTTTGCCTGAACGGTTTCAAAGCCTTCTCCCTTTAACAGAATTTCTATAATTTCCCTAATTTCCGGGTTGTCATCCACAATGAGTATCTTTGATGTATCCATAGGTTTACCTCCTGATTTCAAGAATACATTATAACAGAAATAAATGTAAATAAAGAAAACTTAAGGAAATATTAAGAAATAATTTGTCCAAAAGTTAAGAGAAAGTTGCTAAATTCATTAGCAGGAGGTGCAGAAAATGAACTTAGAACTGCTTCGGTATATTATGGCTGGTATTTGTACTACATTTGTCAATCTTGGAGTGTTTTCTATTTTAAAATATGGTGTGAATATGGAAACGCAGATTGCCAATGTGGTTTCGATTTTATTTGCTATTGCTTTTGCATTTGTTATCAATAAGAGCTTTGTGTTTGGACAGAAAAGTACAGAGAATCTCAGGAAAGAATGCTTTCGTTTTGTCAGTATGCGGATGATTTCTATGGGAGTAGAGGTATTAGGCATGTATGGATTAACAGAATTAAGTTCTGTACCGGACCTGGCTGCAAAGGTTATTTTACAGGTTGTTGTAATTGGAATGAACTATATAATCAGTAAATTTTACATATTTCAGGAGGATAGAAAATGAAGAAATTAACAGTGATTATTCCATGTTTTAATGAAGAAGAGGCTCTGCCCATTTACTATAGGGAAATGAGTAAGGTTATGGAAGAGATGCCAGAAGTAGACACAGAATTATTATTTATAGACGATGGGTCTACAGACCGGACTTTGGGGGTAATGAAGGATTTGCATATCTTAGATGCAAGATGTAAATATCTGTCTTTTTCGAGAAATTTTGGGAAGGAAGCGGCAATCTATGCAGGGCTTAAAAATGCAGCAGGAGACTATGTGGCTGTGATGGATGTGGACTTACAGGACCCTCCTGACATGCTTCCGAAAATGTATAAAATTTTGGAGGAGGAAGGATATGACAGCGTAGCAACAAAACGTTCTACAAGAACAGGAGAGCCGCGGATACGTTCCTTTTTATCCCGTAGTTTTTATAAATTTATCAATAAAATCTCTAAGACAGAAATTGTAAACGGTGCAAGAGATTACCGCCTGATGAAACGAAACATGGTGGATGCTGTTTTAAATATGAGCGAGTATAACCGCTTTTCAAAGGGGATTTTTGAATGGGTTGGTTTTCGTACAAAATGGCTGGAATTTGAAAACGTAGAGCGTTCAGCAGGGAAAACAAAATGGTCATTAAAAAAATTATTTTTCTATTCCATGGAAGGAATTACAGGGTTTTCAGTAGCGCCATTGTCTCTGGCATCCATTATGGGGGTACTGTTTTGTTTCTTATCTTTTATTACTATTGGGTTTATTGTGATGCGGACTTTAATCTGGGGAGACCCGGTATCCGGCTGGCCTTCTCTGGTTTGTATCCTGTTTTTTGTGGGAGGAATTCAACTTCTCTGTACAGGAATTGTGGGACAGTATTTATCAAAAACTTATTTGGAAACAAAGCACAGACCAATCTATATTTTAAAAGAAAGCAGCGAAGGAGAACTTGAAAAGTGACAGAAAAGATATTTGGCTCCAATGTAGACTGGCTCAGTCAGCACAGCGTATTTCCGGAATATTTCCGGCAGCAGTTTTATGAAACCGGAACCGTTTTTCCAGAATTTGCAGCGAATATCGGAGGCGGGCAAAATATCTATAATTTTGCTTATTATGGCTTATATATCCCCTTTTTCTTCCTGCATATTTCTTGCCCTTTGTCAAAATGAGCGATTATATTATGCTTGTCAGTATCCTTTGTCTTGTGGCAGATGTGGTCTTGTTTTATAAATGGACGAGAAATCATGGGGTATCAAAGGGAAACAGCATCTTAACCTCCATTCTTTTTTTGCTGGCCGGGCCTATGATTTTTCATTCTTATACGCATATTATGTTTGTAAACTATATGCCTTTTCTGATTTTAAGTCTCATGGGAACAGACCGGTATTTTCAAAAAAAGAAATCAGGTTTACTGACAGGCAGTGTGTTTCTCATGATTATGACAAGCTTTTATTTCAGCATAGGCGGAATCCTGGTTTTATTCATTTATGGAGTGTTTCAATACCTGGATATTCAGGAAAAACAGAGAAAAAAAGTAACTGCAAAGAGCTTTTTTCTGTCCGGTATTTTGTTTTGCATTCCTATTTTAACAGCGGTTATGATAAGTGGATTTTTGTTGATACCTACAGCTATGGCACTTCTGAAGGGTGAGCACAGAGCTACTCCATCGGTTTCCCTGGCAGAGCTTTTTATGCCGGATTCGGATTACATGCAGATTCTGTATTCGCCTTATGGTATTGGCCTTACGACACTTGCACTGACTGTTCTTATTACGGGATTTACCTATAAAAAGTGGAAAGAAAAGTATCTTCATATTGCCTGCTTTCTTGTTATTCTCCTTCCTGTTTTTCAGTATGTGTTAAATGGAGGATTGTATATCAGAGGAAAGGTTTTGATACCAATGCTTCCGCTGCTCTGCTATTTGATTGCCATGTATCTGGAAAAACAAAGAAACAAAGAGATACCTTTTTGGCAGGGGATTTTACCTTTTATGGTAACGATTATTATGATAACACGGATGGAAAGTTTTCTTCTTATAGATGCCGGAGTAATGCTTTTTTGTGGGCTGCTTTTTTATAAAAACCATAAGGAAAAAAATATTGATTCTGGTGCCCATAGGATTTCTTTTGTTATATGGAATTGCTATGGGAAAGGAAAGTAATCAGATGGTAGAAAAGGATGCTTATCTCCAGCTTACAGACAAGGATTACAGCTATACAGTAGATGAAATTCTGGGGAAAGAGGAAGGCCTCTACCGCATGGAACAGGCGGGAACAAGGAAAACAGATACAGCAAATTTAAACAGAATCTGGTCCGTAGAGCAGTATAGTTCTTCCATATATTCTTCCACTTATAACGAAGCGTATCAGAACTTTAGAAAAGATATTTTTCAAGTAGAACAGCCCTATAGAAATATCTTTATGCAGGCAAGAGCACAAAATCCTATCTTTCAAAAGCTGATGGGAGTGAAATACATTTTATCAGAAGAAGATATTCCAGGTTATCAGGAAATAGAAGAGAATGTTTATGAAAATCCAGAGGTATATCCCATTGCATATGCAACAAACCAATATCTGTCTGAACAAGATTACAGTACCTTAGAATTCCCATACAATCAGACCGCATTTCTTGATTTTGCTATTGTGAAAGATGGAAGTTCCTGTGCCGGCTGGAAGGAAAAACTTCAATCCAAGATTCAGGAAATAAATCTTGGATTGGAGCAAAAAGAAATAAAAAGCAAACATTCCAGCGCAAAGAACTTGTCCATTCCAAAAGCAAATAAGGGAGATATTTTGCTGCTTCAATTTGATGTGGAAAACCATAATACATCACAAGATATATTTGTAGATGTAGAAGGTATACGCAACAAATTAACGAAAAAGGAGCATATCTATTATAACGAAAACGAAACATTTACTTATGCTGTGATGTTAGAAGAAGGACAGACAAAAATTCAGATAAACTTTGGAAAAGGAACCTATGAAATAAAAAATTTAAAAAGCTATATCTGGAGAAGGATAAGGAGGATTCAAAAAATCAAACATTGTGCCGGTCAGATTTTATTCCTGATAAGCAGGCAACAAAAGGAAACAAAATAGCTGGTACAATAGAAACAAAAGAGGCAGGAACGCTCATTACATCCATTCCATTTGATGAGAACTTTATTGTTTCTATAGATGGAAAAAAGGCAGAAACGGAAAAAGTAAATGCAGCATTTCTTGGAGTAAAGGTTGAGAAAGGAATACATAATATTGAAATTATATACCATTCTCCTGGGCTGAAAACAGGGGAAATAATCAGTGTTATTGGTCTGTTGTTCTGGTTTTGGGGAGGAAGTTGAAGGTGAGGGAGAATATATAAGATACAGAGGAATAGAACTACCATTGCCCCACATACCTACTTACACTCCTGCATAGATTGTAACAAAGAAGCTATGCAGGGGTTTTTCATGAAAGATTATATTGAGGAACGGGCGGTTGAGATTGCGGAATATATTATAGAAACAAAGGCTACGGTGCGGCAGACAGCGAAGAAGTTTGGGATTAGTAAGTCTACGGTTCATAAAGACTGCACAGAACGTCTCCTCCAGATAAACCCTTCTCTGGCCGCGGAAGCCAGAAAGGTTTTGGATGTGAACAAGCAGGAACGTCACATACGTGGTGGACTGGCCACCAGGGAAAAATATCTGCACCAACATGGATAAAAAATGTGGAAATGGTTCTTGTATCTTAAATAAGCCAAGAGTATAATGACTTGAGAAACAAAAAGGAAGGGGGCTTATTATGGATACCAAGAACCGTTTTTTCTCAAATGCAGACTTACGGAGACTGATTATACCGCTGATTATTGACCAGTTTCTCCAGGCTTTTGTGGGACTTGCGGATTCCATTATGGTAGCCAGCGTAGGGGAAGCGGCAGTTTCCGGAGTTTCGCTGATTGATACTATTATGGTTCTGATTCTCAATATTTTTACAGCGCTTGCCACAGGAGGGGCTGTCATTGCAGGGCAGTTTTTAGGGAAAAAGAGAGGAGAAATGGCCTGCAAATCTACCAATCAGTTGGTTTCCTTTACGTTGAAAGCATCTTTGGTGGTTATGGTGCTGTGTTATTTTGGAAGGAATTTTATTACGCATGTGGTGTTCGGAAAAATTGAAGCAGACGTGATGTATAACTGTAATGTATATATGCTCATTGTTTTTGCTTCTATTCCAATGACAGCTTTGTACAATGCAGGGGCTGCCATCTATCGTGCCATGGGAAATTCTTCTGTTGCCATGAAAATTTCGTTGCTAATGAATGCCATTAACTTAGGCGGAAATGCACTGCTGATTTTTGGCTTTCACATGGGAGTAGAAGGTGTGGCAATTCCAACCCTGGTTTCCAGGACTGTTGCATGTGTGATTATGATGTTTTTGCTGAATAACCAGAAGCAGACCTTGCACCTTTTCCATCCATTTTCTTTTAAAACAGACTGGGGATTGCTGAAAAAGATTTTATATATCGGTATTCCTAATGGGCTGGAAAACAGTATGTTTCAGTTGGGAAAGATTCTGGTTCTGAGTATTGTTACCAGCTTTGGAACAGCCTCTATTGCAGCCAATGCGGTTTCTAACAATGTAGCTACATTTGCAGTGCTTCCAGGGATGTCCATTGGGTTTGCTATCTTGACGGTAGGCGCTCAATGTGTGGGAGCCGGAGATTATGAACAGGTAAGTTATTATACGAAGAAGCTTATAAAAATAGTGTATGTATCTTTGGTTGCCGCTAATATTTTAGTGGTATTGGCTGTCCCTTTTATTATTGAGATTTATGGTCTGTCTCCAGAAGCAAGCCAGTATGCACACAAAATTTTAATCTATCATTCGATTTGTGCAGTGACGATATGGCCATTATCTTTTTCCCTGCCAAATACACTAAGAGCAGCAGCAGATGTAACGTATACTATGATTTTGTCCATTATTTCCATGTGGGTGTTCCGAATTGGATTTAGCGTGGTGCTGGGCGTATATCTCCATATGGGAGTGTTTGGTGTGTGGGTGGCCATGACCATTGACTGGCTGTTTCGTGCAATTTGTTTTGTGATACGCTATCTTAGGGGGAAATGGAAACACGCGGCATTAGTGTAAAAGCTGAGCAGGACAATAAGAAACATGGTTCTTTAGATATCTTTTTGTTTTGCATACAAGGGAGAGAGGAGATATGTCCGTAACAGGCTTTTGGGTGCCAGAGTTTTATGTGAATCTCGTTAATAAAGAGAGAGGCAGTGCAAAAAAAGAGGAAATACAGCATGGATTTCAGCAAATTTCACGAATAAAAATCCCTTGAAAATTCAGAAATCGTATTTTATAATTTAAGCTATCTTTTGAAAAACAGACAGGAGGATACTTCTTTGAAGAGAGAAACCGTTATCGTACTGGACTTTGGCGGTCAGTATAATCAGTTGATTGCAAGACGTGTACGTGAATGTAATGTATACTGTGAAATTTATTCTTATAAAACAGACATTGAGAAGATTAAGGAAATTCAGCCAAAAGGAATTATCTTTACCGGAGGTCCTAACAGCGTTTACCTTCAGGATTCTCCAACCTACACAAAGGAAATTTTTGAGTTAGGTATTCCGGTTCTCGGCATTTGCTATGGTTCTCAGCTTATGATGCACCTGTTAGGCGGAAAAGTAGAGAAGGCTCCTGTAAGAGAATACGGAAAAATTGAAGTAACCGTAGACCAGAATTCAAAACTTTTCCAGAATGTATCTGAGAAGACCATTTGCTGGATGAGCCACAACGATTATATTTCTCAGATTGCTCCCGGATTCCGAATTTGCGCGCATACACCGGACTGTCCTGTGGCGGCAGTGGAATACCCGGAAAAGAATCTCTATGCTACCCAGTTCCATCCGGAAGTTCTGCATACCCAGGAAGGCAAAACCATGCTTTCTAATTTTGTATATGAAATCTGCGAATGCTCCGGCGACTGGAAGATGGACTCTTTTGTGGAAGAATCCATTGCAGCAATTCGGAAAAAAGTAGGAAACGGAAAAGTCCTCTGTGCCCTTTCCGGTGGAGTAGATTCTTCTGTGGCAGCGGTTATGATGTCAAAGGCAGTGGGCAATCAGCTCACTTGCGTATTTGTAGATCATGGACTTCTTCGTAAAAATGAGGGAGATGAAGTAGAAGCTGTTTTCGGACCAACAGGTTCCTATGACTTAAATTTCATTCGTGTAGATGCCCAGGAGCGGTTTTATGAAAAGCTAAAAGGCGTGGAAGAGCCAGAACAGAAGCGTAAAATCATTGGAGAAGAATTTATTCGTGTATTTGAAGAAGAAGCCAAGAAAATCGGTGCAGTAGACTTCCTGGTGCAGGGAACCATCTACCCGGACGTAGTAGAGAGCGGTGTAGGAGGAGAGTCCACAGTAATTAAATCTCACCACAACGTAGGTGGGCTGCCGGATTATGTTGATTTTAAAGAAATCATCGAACCATTGCGCAGTTTATTTAAAGATGAAGTAAGAAAAGCCGGTCTGGAGCTTGGAATCCCGGAATACCTGGTGTTTAGACAGCCATTTCCAGGGCCAGGGCTTGGCGTTCGTATCGTTGGAGAAGTAACAGCAGAAAAAGTGCGTATGGTTCAGGATGCAGATGCAATCTGGAGAGAAGAGATTGCCAAGGCTGGTGTTGATAAAGAACTTGGCCAGTATTTTGCGGCACTGACGAATATGCGCTCTGTAGGTGTTATGGGAGACGAGAGAACATATGATTATGCTGTGGCGCTGAGAGCGGTTAAAACAACAGATTTTATGACTGCCGAGAGTGCTGACATCCCATGGGAAGTTATTGGAAAGACAACCAGCAGAATTGTAAATGAAGTAAAACATGTGAATAGAGTTTTATACGATTGTACGGGTAAGCCGCCTGCGACAATCGAGTTCGAATAGTTGGTGTGTCACTTAACAACCTTCGTTATCCTTTTTTTAACAAAAGTCGTTAGCGTGGGAAGAATGGCAGGTATAAAAAATAATACAAAGAAAATGAGCATGAAAAGACCTTGAAGGAGAAATCCTTTAAGGTCTTTTTTTAATGAATTTTCTGACCGTATCATCTATCAGAAACCTTGTAAAATCAATACTTTCGAGCATTTACGAATACCTTGAACGAATATCTTTTATGAATATTCGTTAAGAAAATCTTGAAAGAAATCCCGGTGCGAAAACTCGTTAAGAAAGTCGGACAGAAATTCGGGGAGACGCTAACGGAGTTTGTTAAAAAGACGCTAACGGGATTTGTTAAATGACATGGAGCAGAGCTTCAAAGCCTTTATTTTCAAGGGTTTTGAGGCTCTTTCCTTTTAGAATTGCATTTTGATTGCATTTTTTATTCAATTGTTCTGTGATAGATTGCTGTATGCTGATTGCTGGTGTAATCGGCAACACTGGTTGTTGCCGGAGTATAAGTGAGAACGCCAGTTAATTTTTTGGCAACTTCCACGTTGGTGTTGGGATATAAATGTCCATAGGTTCCTAACGTGGTCTGTATCTTTTCATGCCCCAGACGTTCTTTAATCAATAAAGGATTTTCTCCCATACTGATGAGCAGGGAAGCATGGGAATGTCTGAGTGCATGAATTTTGATACGGTGTACGCCTGCCAATCCAGCAAGCTTTTCTAATGCCTGTGGGAGGGTGTGCTTACTGGTGGGAATCCCATTGTAGCTTAGTACAAGGTCGCAGTCCTTTAAAACCTTTTGCTGTACTTCCTGCCATGCTTTCAATTCTTTGATGGTATCTGTGTCAATATAGATAGTGCGAATACTGGCTTGTGTCTTTGGCTCCACAAATTTGTATTCGCCCATTGTTTTATAGTACAGCGTTTTTGTTATACTTAAAAGTCCGGTTTCAAAGTTGATGTCCGACCATTGCAGGGCTGCGGCTTCTCCGATTCTCATTCCGGTCATAAACAGGAGCCAGTATGAAATGAAAAGGTAATGTTCGTAATAATCTCCCTTGTAGAGCAGGGAAATTACCTTTTGAAATTCATCCAGTGTCCAGAAATCCACTTTTGTTTTCTTGCTCTTGATGTTTCCTATCATTCGTGATGGATTTTTCTTTGCAAGACCGAGAACAACTGCTCTGTCAAAGGCAATAGAGAGCATACCCTGTACAATACGGATATAGTTTGGACTAAATTCTTTTGCGAGTTCAAGCTGCCAGTTCTGGACGTTAATGGGTTCTATCTCATCCACCGTCATTTTGTAAAAGTATGAAAAATGCTTCTGAATGGTAGAACGGCGGTTCAGATAGGTGCTTTCCTTTACTTGTGTTTTATACCAAGGAAGATAAGTTTCCTCAATAAACTGTTGAAAAGATAGCTGCTGTTTCTTTTCTGTTAATTCCTCTGTGGATGTCAGCATAAGTTTTGAATATGCTTCTCTGGCTTCTTTTTTTGTCTTGAATCCACTTTTGTATTTCTGAATCTGTTTTCCGGTAATCGGATGAAAACCTAAGTTTGCTCTAAAATAATAGGTTCCGTTTTCTGCTTTCTTAATAGGGTCTTTTGCCATGATTTCACTCCTTACATAAATGTGCAAGAAGTACAATCAGTTTGATTTATCAGTAAAAGTAATCCCTAGCAATTCTTCCACAGCTTCTCTGGGAACCCTGTCCAGTTTGCGTGACTGATAGTAGGTATGCCCTTTTGAAATCATAAGTTTTTTGGCTTCTCTTATGATGTCTGCTGCGAATGAAGTTCCATAACCCAGTTCTATTAAGTCTTTTTTTTTGTTACTGTAATCATGTTTCTCCTTTCCATAGACCAGATATGGAACCCTCAATATCTGTCTATATTATGTCAGATTTTATGGCAAAAGTAATATTAAGATTGTATTTCCTGCAAATAGTTATTTGCTTTTGAATGAAAAATTCTAATTCAAAATGGTATCTAAGCAAGCCGAACAGCTTTCGCTAAAGCTCATGGGAATCTCACCCCTGCCTGGTTCTCATCCAGCCGTATCCTTTGTCAGCGGTGCTACATCATCACACGAACTAAGGCTGTACGGAAGTATTATTATCACAATAGCCGAGGGGTACGGTTTATTACATTGTAAAATGTACATAATTATGTTATAATAACATACAAAGAAGGGAGCGTGAATTTATGCCAGTAATTAAACCGATTACCGAATTAAGAAATACAAATGAAATTTCAGAGTTATGCCATCAGCAACAGGAACCAATTTTTATAACCAAAAATGGATTTGGAGATTAGTAGTAATGAGTATAGAAGCATATGATAACTGATGAGTGAAAAAGTAATAGATAGAGCAATACATGATGCAGAGCAAGAGGTTGCCGAGGGCGCTGAACTTTTGGATGCGAAAGAGGCACTTGCCACTTTGAGGAGAAAACATTTTGGATAAATATACAGTTAAAATGTTCCCACAGGCATACCGGGATTTGGATCAGATTTATGAACAGATAGCATTAAATAGTAATTATGATAATAGTGCGAGGGATGTTATAGATCGAATCGAAAAAGCCATTCTAAGTCTTGACGAACAACCTTATCGTGGGGCAGAACGTAAACGAGGATTTTATGCTTATAAAGGTTATCGGCAGCTATTTGTTTCTGAATATATTATTGTTTATGAAATATTAGAGCCAGAGAAAATAGTAGCTGTTGTAACAGTTAAATATAACAAAAATGAATTTTAATAAGAATAGCAAAACGGCAGTAAATAGTGTCTACTGCGTTTTGCTACGGGATGAGATATGAAAAGAGCCGCTCAAAAATGGGCGGCTCGAAGTATTTGTAATTGTTTACTCTTTCTCAGATACAGGAGTGTTAATTGGCATCATTGTTTCAATTAAGGAGAGAATCTTAGCTGAATTTTGCTGAAATTGCGTCTGAAAATCTTCTGTAATATTATAGTCCAGATACAGTGAGATCAATGTGGTATTCCACGCTAGGAGCATGGTTTTTTCTGATAGGTGTTCTTCCAGAAAATGCAGATGATTGCAAAGCGTTGCCTGCGTTTTGATCCAGGTAAAGAAATAGTCATCTTCTACTGGAATATCAAAATTATGAAACCATTCACGAACGGTATGTGTTTCGGAACCATCGTCGCATTCAGGATTATTAAAGATTATTCAATAGATGATTCTTTCAGATTTTCCGAAATGTTGCCATCGGTAGGAAGCACAAGATACCTGCCAATCGGGAACATGGCACAGACTGCCGGTTTGACATCGGGTACCATACATACATTTCCGGTTTTTTAATAGCGGACAGCGTTTGATAGTTCCTGTGGTTTTTGGCATACTACCAGGAAACGGGAGTTACATCTGATATAGCTTCACAATATTGTGTCAAAGCAGCCTTCGGTGTGATTCCAAATTTTTTCGCTATATTAAATAAATCTTTCGGGGATAAAAGAATATCATCCGATGGATACAACACTTTCCGCATTGGGTATAGTGAAAGGTAAAAGTATCATCGAGACACAGTGTACACCTTGTTCCAATTCATCTTTTGTCCGTTCTGTATTGAGTTACAAGACTCATCTATTCTTCATTTCTCGGATAGGAAAACTGTAACTTTATATGGAATAATGATTGCTGTCTATCCTTTTTAAATTTTTTTCTCGGCAAATAATTCTCCCCTCATCAACTGTATTAAACACGCAAATAAAGTACGCACGCATGACTACATATAGATATCGGCTAATCATCTTTGGTGTATCTTCTTTTAAGCTACATTGACAAATAGTATACATATAAGCTTTCATGCCAACACTATAGCATTCATCATAAATATAGTTATTTTGGTAAATTGCAAATTTTTTTCTCAGAATTTTAAAACAAGATTCTCCAAACTCTTGAAAAGGATATTTTTGATATAATTTCTGTACCTGTATATTATTTGTCTGATGAATCCGTTTAATCGTTTTGTCAGCATATTGAAGAATCCGTTTGCACAATAACACACGGTGTTTCCTGTAATACTGTCTTTCATAAGCACTCTTTCGCTCTCTTCGTATTTTTTCTCTTCATTTTTTTAAATGTTTTTCTCCCTTATTGGGATTATACGGCGAATATTTTCCATACCACAACTTTTCTTCCTCGTCCCATTTTCCAATATAATGCGCTGGTAAATTTTTCTTTTGTGTTTTTATTCTTTTCTGTAAATCGTAATTCTTTGTTCGGCCATTTTTTCCTACATTAATCATTTCTTTTCCTTCTAGAAAAAGTACAATTTCCGAACAATCCTCACTAATCAAAATAGACATTTTATATTCTGGAAAATGTTTTAATAGTTTCGAATTAACTGCAAATTCCCCGTTTGTCCATACACTGAGCATTTCTTCTGGTTCTTTTCTACTGCTAGCTTTTATCTGTACAAAGTTAGTAAAATCATACTTAGATTCTTTCGTTTCTTCATTTGTTTCTTTTGACCCTTCAGGTTTATAGTACTTTCCGTCTTTCGTTCTTAGCAGTTCCCCCTTATTTTTCATGCGATATATGAGATTTCTTAATTTTTTTTCGTCATAGTTTTCTTCTCCTAGCTGAGTGATTGCTTCTTCTGCAATCTCATGAAATTCTTTTTTTTGTCCGTTCTCAAAAATTTTTTCTACTAAGTTAAAATATAATTCATTTCTTCTCATTTTGAAGTTTCCTTTCTAAGCTAGGTGGATAACCATATTTTTTCTTATATGCTTTGTTAAAACCATTCACTGTTTCGTATCCATATTTGTCTGCTACTTGACTCGCACAAATTCCATTTTGAAGTTCTCTTTTTGCCTCTTCTAATTTTATATTGCTTATGTAAGTCATAATTGTACAACTTGTCTTTTTCTTGAATTTTCTACATAAATGAAATTTTGAATAGAAAAAATATTTTTCTAGTTCTTCCAGCCGTATTCTCTCATTTATATGATTTTGCACATAAGTTTTCAGTTCCTCTTTTAAGTTATCCACTCTTTTGCCCTTCGTAATTGATTAGTTTAGCGAGCTACATGACAATTATACATTTTGAAATTAAATTTTTCTGTTCCAAAGTTGCTGTTTTTTCAATATTGACTATTTGGTATATTTATAAAAGTTAAAATTCCCCATTTCATTTGATAGGTATTTGATGTAAAGTGAATCACGAGGACTTCTCTTCTTTTTTGTTTTGTATGATTTTTTTGCTGAAGGAATGTGGAGATAATGCTTTTGGAGTAGTGTGTGGGTTAAAAGCTGGAGCAGTAGGTACTTAATTTTGGTTTTATAAACAAGATTACAATTCTTACTGGTCATTGGTAACTGGAAAAACTGCCTTTGCATTTATGAGAGTGTATGGCAATGCTCCTGGATATTGTTTATATCAATTATCAGGATTACAAGAAGGACATAAAAAAGTTTCTTATTAGTGGAACAGGGAAGAAATCTAAAGAATTGGTTTACGAAAAGGAAAATGGGACGAAATTTGAGGAATGCTTTGCTTAACAGGGGTCTTTTAAATTTTAAAATCGTTTATGGAAATGCCATGAGGAATCAGAAAAAACTTCTGTACATTTTTTTGTCCTCCATGCTATCATAAACAAAGAAATACCCATACAGTAGGTAGCTTGATATACCTGTAAATACGATTTGTACAGAGGATAAAAATATGGAAATTCAGGATAAGATGAGAAAGCCGATGTTGGAGCGAAATATCTGAATGTGGAAAATACAGACAGATATCGCCCTATCATCCGGCTTTTTTATTTAAAATATGAAAAACTGAAATACTGGCTTTATCAAGAAGAGGTTTTTGAGGAGTTAAAAGAGGATCCGTATTTTGCGGATTATACCATGGAACAATGCCAGCAGGATCTTGCAGCCCTGGTCTCATGGGGAAATCTGGTTACCATTCAGGATACCAGAAAGGTGACTACCATTGAAGAGTTCAGGAACAAAAAGTTTCGGTACCAGTTGTCGGAGACAGCTGTGGAAATCGAGCGCATGGTTATAAGAATCGAAAATCTGTTTATTGAGGGCTCTTCACTGGAGCCTACGCTGTTGGAGCGGATTCGGATCAATCTGGGAAAACTGGAAGAAATGTCTGTGAAAGAGGATGAAAAACTTCATGCCTGGTGGAATGATTTGAATAATGATTTCATTCGGTTAAATCAGAATTATCAGGATTATATGCGGGAGCTGAACAGTGTAAAAGCAGAAGAGATGATGAAAACCAGAGAGTTTCTTTTATTCAAAGATCGCCTAATGGAGTATCTGCGTTCCTTTGTGAAAACCTGCAAGTGAATGTGACGGCTATTGAACAGGAACTGCGGAAGGTGCAGGAAGAGACTGTGAAGAATGTTTTGAAGAAAGTCACCGCGTATGAGCTTTCTATTCCTCGTATGGATGTGGAAATTGATGAACAGATGATTTATGAAAAAATGAGCGGTCGCTGGGAAAGTATGGTGGAATGGTTTGCAGGAAAAGACGGGCAGGAATCAGAAGCAGGAAGGTGTTTGATACCACCAACGAGATTATTCGGAAAATTACTCGCTATGCAACCCGTATCAGCGAGATGAGCAATCAGGGCTCAAATCGGCGGGAGGAATATAAAAAGGTGGCACAAATGTTTGCAAAATGCAGAGATATTTCTGAGGCGCACAGGTTGGCAGCAGTGGTCTTTGGCGTGGAAAAACCGCTGCATTTAAAGGGCGAAATGCACAGGGAAACAGATAGTATTAACAGCAGTGTGTATGAAGAGAATCCTCATGTAGTTACGGTAATTCCAAGAGTCCGCACTTATCGAGAAAAGGCGAAAAGAAGTGGGATTATAGACCGCTCAGAAGAGAAAGAAGCCATGCGTAAGGCTGAGATACAGAGGTTGGAAGAGGAACGGAAATTATTAAGAAGCTATATCAAAAACGGGCGGTTGGAGTTTGCAAATCTTCCGGTGATTGAACCTTATGTACGGGATATGTTTCTTCTGTGGATGTCTAAAGCACTGGAAAAGAAAAACCACAGAGCTAAGACAGAAGACGGTCAGATTTATTATATTGAACAGGCAGATACAAAGGAATACTGTACGTTAAAATGCACAGATGGAGAGTTCCAAATGCCTTGTTATACCATGGTATTTGAAGAAAGGGAACAGGGGATATGAAGGTACTGGAAGTGTTGCTGAACCGCAGATGGATTCTGAAATCCAGAGAGCGGGAATTGTATTATCAAGTAAAAGAGGCGCTGGCATCTGGAGAGGAAAAGAAGTTTTTAAGAGAAAAGCTTGGGTATCAGGTGCTGATTAATCCATATATGATTAAGGTGGAAAAACTGCCGGCAGCTCCAGAAAACTGGATGGGAATCTCAGATTTTCGTGACCCTATTGAGTATGTTTTTTTCTGCCTGGTTCTCATGTTTCTGGAGGATAAAGAAGCAGAGGAGCAGTTTGTGCTTTCGGAACTAACGGAATATGTGCAGAGTCAGTATGAGAAGGAGCAGATTGACTGGACCATTTATCGCTACCGCCGCCATATGATAAAGGTGATGAAATACTGCGTGGCCTGCGGTATTCTGGATGTAAATGATGGAAGTGAAGAGGGATTTGCAAAGGATGATACCAGCGAAGTCTTGTATGAAAATACAGGTGTTTCCCGGTATTTTATGAAGAATTTTACCCAGGACATTATGGGATATACAGGACCAAAAGACTTTGAAAAAGAAGAGTGGATTGACTTAAACGAGGATCGGGGAATTGTCCGAAGACAAAGAGTTTATCGAAGATTTCTGATGACCATGGGCATGTACAAAGACATAGATACGGAAGAAGATTTTGCCTATGTACGGAATTACCGGAATATGATACAGGGAGAATTATCAGAGCTGTTTGAATGTGAACTGCAGGTACATAGCAGCAGTGCGTTTCTGATTTTGGGAGAGAATTGCAGGCTTGGACGCACTTTTCCGGAAGAAAATACGTTGTCTGATATTGTGCTGCTTTTGTTTCAGCTCTTGCAGGAAGAAATCAGGGAAGGGAAAATCGAGGTACCTTTGGACGAACAAATCCGTATTCCAAAAGAGAATTTTCAGCGACTTATAGAGAAATGCAAGGAACGGTTTGGTGCTGGTTTTAATAAGACGTACCGGGAAATGACTTTTGCAGAGTTTTATCGGGAAGTCTCTGATTATATGGAAAATCTGATGATGATAGAGCAAGCTTATGGAGATGTGTGTATCAAACCTGTGGCAGGAAAACTTATAGGAAAATATCCGAAAGACTTTCGGAAAGAGGGAGGAAACGATGAATAGTGGGAAGTGGCAGATAAACAAAGTGGGACTGGTGGATTTCTGGTACTATGATGAGGAAGCCTTTGATTTTTCGGAAGGGCGCATGTTGTTAAGAGGCGCCAATGGTTCTGGAAAATCGGTCACCATGCAGAGTTTTATTCCGCTTTTGCTGGATGGAAATATGCGTCCGGAGCGCCTGGATCCCTTCGGTTCCCGTGCAAGGAAGATGGAAAATTATCTTCTGGAAGAAGGGGATGAGCGGGAGGAAAGAACTGGTTATCTCTACATGGAATTTAAACGCTTGGAGAGCGAAGAATACCTGACTTTGGGGCTGGGAATCCGCGCAAGAAAGAATAAAAAGCTGGAATCCTGGTATTTTTGTATTACAGATAACCGACGGGTAGGGCAGGATATTTTTCTGTATAAAGATGTGGAAAACAAAATTACCTGTTCTAAAATAGAGCTGAAAAACAGAATTGGTGAGGGCGGAAAGGTCATGGAAACCCAAAGCGAATATGCTGCCTGTGTCAATCGTCTGCTCTTTGGATTTGAAACTCAGGAGGAATATAAGGAACTTCTGGAACTGCTGATTCAGCTTCGTACCCCGAAACTCTCCAAGGATTTTAAACCTACAGTTATCAACGAAATTTTGAGTACTTCGCTGCAGACCTTGTCAGAAGATGATTTGCGGCCTATGTCTGAGGCCATTGAAAACATGGATAATCTAAAAACCAATTTGGATACCTTAAACGAGAGTATCCGTGGAGCCAGGCAGATTGAGAAGGTCTATGACCAGTACAATCAGATTGTGTTGTATGACAAAGCACTGCTGTTTTCAGATGCGGTAAAGGTTTATGAATCCTGCCAGAGTACAGAGACAAAATTTAAAGAAGAACTGACCCAAAAAACAACTGCCCTAAAAGAAGAAAAACAGAGGTATCAGGAACTTGTGCAGGAGGAAGAGATTTTAAAAGGAGAAAAAGAATCTCTTACGAAAAGTGATGCGGCAAAGTTAAAGGAGCAGGAACTGAAACTGGCAGAAGAACTTAGGGAAAAGGAAGAAGAGCAAAAGACTAAGGAACGTCAGGAACAGGAGAAAAAGGATAAGCTGTTGGAAGCAGAAGAACGGTTAAAAAAAGAGCAGGAGAAAAACGAAGTAATCTGGGAAGAGATGGAAACCTGCTTGGAAGAAATGGAAGAGGAAATGGAAGAAATCCCATTTGACGACTTTGCATTTTTGAAAAAAGAACTGCTGGAAGATAAAATCCCGGATTATTCCTTTGGGTCTCATACGCAGCTTTTGAAGGATTATACAGAGAAAGTAGAAACGGGAAAAGAAAGTCTGACAGAGGAGAAAAACTGTCAGGAGAAATATGACCGATATTTGAAAGAATTGGATGTGTGCCAGGAAGAGCGAAATGCAGCAGAACGGGAAGTCCAGCAGTATGAGCGCCTGTTGCAAGAAACAAAGGCAGAGCTGACAGAACAAGTGTATCTTTGGGAACGGAAAAATCAGGAGCTTTCTCTTGTACCGGAAATCATGCAGGAAATGTCCAGAAAGATTCAGGAGTATGAGCAGGGAAAAGATTATTCTGAAATACGGGAACTGGCGAAGCCAAAGCTGTATGAGAAGGAAAGGAGTTTTACCAGGGAAAGGCTACTTTTAGAGCAGAATCTGGAAAAAGAAAGTCAAAAACTTCAGGAATTGGAAGAGGAACTTGCAGAGTGGCAGAATCAGAAAGATCCGGAACCACAGCAGCCGGAGTGTGTACAGGAAAATCGCCGTCTTTTAAGAGAAAAAGGCATTCCATACCAGCAGTTTTATAAAACCATAGAGTTTGGACAGGACTTAGAGGCAGAGCATGCAGACCGGCTGGAAGAAGCTCTGCTGCAGATGGGAGTACTGGATGCGTTGATTATTTCAGAAGAATACAGGGAAAGCGTGTTGGCGCTGGACAGCGGCGTATGCGACAGGTATATTTTCAGTGATGTTTCTCATGTGCAGGAAAATCTCAACAAAGTGTTGGATGTGGATAATGGGGAACATGATATTTTGCTGTACCAGAGCATTTCCAATATTTTGTCTTCGATTGGTTTTGGCAGAAAGACAGAGCAGGGAACTTCCTGGATTGACGAACAGGGTAACTACCGCCTGGGGGTTTTGGAAGGAACTGTCACAGGGGAATACAGGGCTAGATTTATTGGCGTGAGGGCAAGAGAACAGTATCGAAAGGAAAAGATAGAAGAACTGGAAAGGCTTTGCAAGGAGACGAAGCAGCAGGTGGAAGAGATAAAAGCTGCACTGGAGAAAAACCAGCGACGTCTGGAGCAGCTTCAGAAGGAATGGACAGAATTTCCCAAGGATGAAGATTTGAAAACAGCGGCGAAAGAACTTGCAGACTGGAATATCGCATGGAACTTGCAGTAAGACGAATGGGAGAACAGCAAGAGCTGACAGAAAAGGAACGGAAGAAATTAGACGAAGTCAGGGTCAAGGTAAGGGAAATATGTGGGAAATGCTACCTTGCACCACGTTTGGATCTTTTTGTTGCCGTATTAGAATCTCTGTACAGATATAAGGAACTGCTTTTGGACTTGCAGGTGGCTTACGGAAAGTACCAGAATGGAATCCGATATGTGGAAAGCCAGCAAGAATACAGGGAAGGAATCGAGTTAGACTTAGATGATATCCGGTATGATTTGAACAGGATTCTTTTAAAAGTTCGGGAACTGGAAAGCTTTCTGGACTCTGTGCGAAAACAACTGGCGCTTACGGATTATGAAGAAATCAAGGAGCGCCTGGACTACTGTATGCAGCGTCTGGTTCTCTGCCTGGTGAGAGGGAAAACAGCGTGGGAAGGCAGAACAGACTGGAAAAAGATGCGGATGTGCTGCAGGAAAAAATACAGGAAAATGAGAAGAAAAAAGCAGAACTTCTGGAGAAAAAAGAGAAATACTGTCGTGTTTTTGCAATGGAATACCGTCTGGGATATGTGGAACAATCTTTTTCGGAAACAGAGGATATGGAGACACTGGCAGGGGCAATCTGCAGCCGATTTGCGGGCAGTTTTGGAAATAAAAAACAGAGTGATGTATTTGGCAGTCTGCAGGAAGCATATCACCAGAACAGGGGATATCTTTTGGATTATCAGATTACCTTGTCCTCCCTTTTCGGAGAACTGGATGAGGAGAATTCCTTTCTGGACGTGAGTATAAAGCGAATTGATATTTCGGCAAAATACAGAGGGACAGCTGTAAAATTTAAGGAGCTGCTGGAAAAACTCTCTGAAGATGCAGAAGCCCTGGCGAGGATTTTAAATGAAAGAGACAGAGAGTTGTTTGAAGATATTCTGGCTAATACCATCAGCAAGAAAATACGTGCAAAAATCCAGGCAAGCAGACGGTGGGTCGAGAAAATGAATGCCCTTATGGAGTCTATGCAGACCTCCAGCGGACTGAAACTGAGCTTGCGTTGGAAGAATAAAAGAGCAGAAAAGGAAGAACAATTAGATACCAGAGCTTTGGTAGAATTATTGCAGAAGGATGCAGAACTCATGCGGACAGAGGAGATAGAAATGTTATCCAGGCATTTCCGTTCTAAGATTGAGGAAGCAAGGAAAATTGCAGGAGATATGGGAGCTGTGCAGTCCTTCCATGCAATTATGCGTGAAGTTCTGGATTACCGTAAGTGGTTTGAATTCCAGTTGGAGTGTCAGAAAACAGGGGAGAAGAAGAAAGAACTGACTGACAGGGTTTTCTTTACTTTCAGTGGAGGAGAAAAGGCCATGGCTATGTATGTTCCACTGTTTTCTGCAGTGGTTGCAAAATACACAGGAGCACGTCCAGATGCACCTAAACTGATTTCTTTGGATGAGGCTTTTGCAGGTGTAGATGAAACCAATATCAGGGACATGTTCCGTCTTATGGTAGAGTTTGAGTTTAACTTTATGATTAATTCACAGATTTTGTGGGGGGATTATGATACTGTTCCAGCTCTTGCTATTTATCAGTTGATTCGCCCGGAAAATGCCAGATTTGTATCTGTAATCCGTTATCTCTGGAATGGAAAAAAGAAGATAATGGTGATGGATAAGATAAAAGAGGTATAGAATATGGCTAAAATGGAACCGAAAAAGTTGGCAGAATGTCTGGACTATTTCAGGCAGCGTCCGGTTTATGAAAAGCTTTTTCTAAAGTTCAGAGAAAAGTATACAAGCCTTGGACATATGGGTGGAAAAGTGGTTCTGTCAGGGCTTACCTTGGAAGAAAAGCAGCAGTTAGGTGGATTTCTGCAAAAGGATTACACAGAGAACAAAACTGTGACGGTTTCCGCCGAACTCCTGGAAAAACGCCTTGGTGAAAGCCGGTTTTCCGGGATTTCCGGGGAAACGCTTCTGCGGGCTTATTTCGGCAAAAAACTGACTGTGAAGAAAGAAGAAAAGCAGAAAGAAGAAGAGAAAAGAAATGCCTGTTTTGAACAAATTCTGGAAGGTCAGGAAGAAAATCCGGCAGGAAAATGGCTTAAGGAGGTCTTAGAGAATCGAGGGAGCGGGTATGAGCTTTTGATGCAGCAGTACAGGGAAAATCCTGGGAAGTTGAGGAAGATTCTGGAGAATGTTATGAGGGCCTCAGAGCAGCTTCATTACATAAAGAAGAAACAGCTTCTGGCAGTATTTGCAGCGCAGGCAACAGGGAATCCTCATTACTTTGATACCGGAGAAACAGCAGAAAAACTTTTGATTTTATTCCTGAAATCTCAGTTTCCAGGTAGTTATGAGAAAGGAATCTCGCCGGCAGAAGAGAGAAACCATCTGCTGTACCAGGCAAGGATTCTAAAAGATGACTTGTCTAATGAAACACTGGCTTATGGTCTGCATGCATGGAAACAAGATGGGAGTATGCATGAGGGAATTGAAGGATTTTTGAAAGAACAGGAGCCTGTGCGGCTGACTCTGCGTTCTCTAGGAGGAATCAGTGAAATCAGGGCGCAGCAAAAAGAAATTTATGTGGTGGAAAATCCGGCCGTGTTTTCCGTTCTGACAAGCCGAAACCCAGCTTGTGCAGCAGTTTGCGTTAGCGGACAGCCCAGACTTGCCACTTTGCTTTTGCTAGATTTTTTAAAAGAAAACCATAGGTTTTGGTATGCGGGAGATTTTGACCCAGAAGGGCTTTTGATTGCTCAGAGGTTGAAAGAAAGATATGGAGAAGCGCTGGATTTTTGGAAATATGAGGTTCAGTGGTATGAGCAGTATCTGTCTTCTGTAAGACTGAGTGAGAGCCGGATAAAAAAGCTGGAACATGTTTATATGCAGGAATTACAGGGCATTAAAGAAGGGATACAGAAGCGAAAACGAGCGGCTTATCAGGAGGCTATGCTGCAAGTTTATCTGGAATGATTTCCTGGAAATCTGAGACATTTGTGGGGCTGTCCATGGACAGCCCCATTTGAACTATACAGTAATCTTGTTTTGTCTTAATTTCCGTATATACCACACCAGTACAACAACACACAAGAAGTCAATAATTACAACTGTAATAATAGATTGCATACCATAGTAAATACCGGCAGTCTCAGCAATTTTACCAATAATAGAAGGCATGATAATAGCCCCCAGACTGGCGATGGTTAAAATGAAACTCCATGCCAGAGTATACTTCTGTATAATGCTTCCTGCAAAAGATACCGTGGTGGGATAAAGTCCTGCCATGCTGAAGCCAAAACCCATGATTCCCAAAAGAATCAATGGCGTAGCAGAACTGAACAGGAGCATCAGGAAAAATCCAACCATGCCGATGCTCATAATGAGCAAAAGCCATTCTTTTTCTATTTTCGTAGACAGCCATGCAGTTAAAAGCCTTCCAACCAGAATCATGACCCAAAGCAGACTGGCAGTTACCTGAGAAAGAGATTCAGGAAGCATTCCGGTGTCTTTAAAGTAAGTAATCATCCAGCCAATAACACCTTGTTCCGCACACAAATAAAAGAAGAGAGTTAACGTGCAAAGATAAAACAGAGGCTCCTTAAAGAAAGAAAAATCAGAAGAAGAGTTTTCTTTTTTTGTATTTGCAGAGTTGTAGAAGCAGGAATGATAAAATATAAAATCCAGCTTAAAATTCCCATAATTAACATGAAACAGCAGGCGTAAATCCAATTGGAAGCATGGCTGTTTGTCAGCACTAATAGAAATAGTGGGAAGGAAAAAGCGCCTATAGCAAACATGGCATGGAGTCCATTGAGTAAAGACGCTTTTCCAGGAGCCAGTTCATTGATGGAGGTATTGCAGAAGTTGCTGGTAGCGCCTCTTGCCATACCTGTGAGGAAAAAGGACAGAGCCAGCAAAAAAGGATTGTCTGATAAAATAATCAGTAAGTAAGAGATTGCAAAAAAAGAATTAAAAAATAAGATGCTCTTTTTTCGTCCCCATACAGCAGCTAATGCACCGCAGGCAAATCCTGAAATCAGATTTCCGATAGAATGCAGGCTGACAATCATACCGCAAAAGGCATACTGAAGTCCAAGAGAATCTCTGATGTAGGGAAGCAGAGAGCCAATGGACAGGGCCAGCATACCGTTTATAATAAATACACCATAACTGCACAAAAATTGTTTGTTTTGGTTTTTGTCTTGAAACAATGATATCCATCCTTCCTGGAGAAAATATTTATAAAATCCTATATAGTCTAAGATAAAAAAGCTGGTTTGTAAAGTCATATAAAATCTTGAGTTTCCGCAGTTTTATCCACAGAACCTATAATCATCCTTGCTGATTATTAACAACTTTTTAAAAATGCCAAAAATATAAGGAATCCTATTCTTTTTTGATGTAAAATTTAATCACCACAAAAAAATCGTACTAAACAAAAAAAGAGGAGGATTCCCTGTGGTTAATTGTACATCAAAAACTTATCAAATGAA
>ENA-OQAA01000363-OQAA01000363.1-human-gut-metagenome-genome-assembly--contig:-NODE-363-length-32009-cov-3.446459_pt1 | contig 32009 bp, 37 predicted proteins | sample MGYA00242489_ERZ504515 | MGnify/ENA primary metagenome ERZ504515 (study PRJEB26092, sample SAMD00036237) | human gut metagenome | host: Homo sapiens | study: EMG produced TPA metagenomics assembly of... | reverse complement strand
TCTCCTGCAAGGTAGCGTTCGACTATTTTTACTTTTTCTACTGGTTCTATCTTACTCTTTCTGAACATGAAAATACCCCCATATAGGACTTTTATATTTCATTGTCCTATATGAGGGTAGCATATCACAATCAGCCGTCGGGTTTTTAATTGTCTTAGATGATGAGATACAGCAGGATTGCTCATACCAACAAGGGAAGACAGGTTGATTACGCATTCTTCATAGTGACATAAAATCCAAAAAATACGCAGTCTGCTTTCATCACTGAGTAATCCGAATAGTTCGGCGGATGTCTGAAATTCCTGTGGAGCAGGAAGCAGAGAAAACAGCTCATCGGCTGATTCGCCATGATTATGTGGCAATGTAATTTGTGTCATATGTTCTACCTCTTTTTCGATTATGATAATGTCTGCAGCAGACATAGGTGTTTGTAGTTAAATCTTTTCTCTAGTATAACGCATGGAAATTAAATTGTACAACCTGAATAGAAATGAATTTATCCCAAACGGAAACTTACTTTTCAAGAGAGTTTGAACTTTTTTTTATCCCAAATGGAACAGCATTTATCCCAAACGGAACGAACACTGTAATTTCTGTTGACGGAGAGAAAAATAGCAGTATAATAAACGCAAGATGATTAAACAAGTGCTTAATCGTTCATAAAAAATAAAAGGAGATTTTAATCATGAAAAAACGTACAAAATTGAAGTGGACTGTGCAAACTGTGCAAATCTGATGGAGAATGCAGCACGTAAGACAGATGGTGTTTCAGCAGCAACCGTAAACTTTATGACACAGAAGATGATTGTGGAGTTTGAGGAAGGAAAAGAGCCGGGAACTGTTATGAAAGATGTTTTAAAGGCTTGCAAGAAGGTAGAACCAGATTGTGAGATTGCTCTTTAATTTTTAGCTGACCAAGTAACCGGAAAAGCACCCTTGAAAAGCCTGGACAGTTTCGAGGGTGCTTTTTCATAATGAATATTAAACTATTAAGCAATAATTGAAAGGAGATAGAAATGGACAGTGTTATTTTTAACATATTATTTTTAGCTGTCATTCTTATGGCAATTATTTTTCTCATAATTGGAAATAAACAAATTCCGGAATGACAAAAAAGCAAAAGACTATGCTGGTGCGGATACTGGCAGCCACGGTAATATTGCTGGTATTGCAGTCTTTATCAGCAGAAACTTTTAATGAATTAGATCAATTCTTATTCCTGTCTGCAGGGCGGTGGATACGGTTGCTCTGTTATCTGATTGTTTACGCTATCATTGGCTACGATATTATACAAAAAGCATTAAAAGGCATCAAAAACGGACAGGTATTTGATGAAAACTTTCTGATGGCAGTAGCACATAGGTGCGTTATCATTAGCTGTTTATGAAAATGGTGAATATCTGGAAGCAATCGCAGTTATGCTGTTTTATCAGATAGGAGAATGGTTTCAGCGGTATGCGGTTGGAAAGAGCCGTCGTAATATCAGTGATCTGATGGATATTCGCCTGATTATGCAAATGTGGAACGGAATAACAAACTGGAGCAGGTTGATCCGGACGAAGTTGGTATTGGAAGTGTTATCGTAGTACAGCCGGGAGAAAAAGTTCCCATTGACGGTGTCATTGTCGAAGGCACATCCAGTCTGAATACCAGTGCTTTGACGGGAGAAAGCCTTCCTAGAGAAGCAAACACTGGCGATGAAATTATCAGTGGATGCATTAATATGACTGGCGTACTTAGAATCCAGACCACGAAAGAATTTGGGGAATCCACAGTTTCAAAAATTTTGGATCTTGTGGAAAATGCAAGCTCACGAAAATCGAAATCCGAAGATTTTATATCAAAATTTGCTAGGATCTATCCCCCGGCTGTATGTTATGCCGCATTAGCACTGGCTCTTTTGCCACCGATTGTACGTATGTTCTTTATGGATTTGCCAGCCGTTTGGGGAGTGTGGATTTACAGAGCATTGACCTTCTTGGTAATCAGTTGTCCTTGTGCATTGGTAATCAGTATTCCACTTAGTTTCTTTGCAGGAATTGGAGGAGCCAGCAAGGCAGGTGTTTGGTAAAGGGTTCCAACTATTTGGAATTTTATCCCAGACAAAATATGTTGTATTTGATAAAACCGGAACTTTAACCCAGGGCGTTTTTGAAGTAAATGGAATCCATCACAATGAGATGGAGAAAGAAAAGCTGATTGAATACGCGGCGTTGGCAGAGAGTGCTTCTTCCCATCCGATTAGTAAAAGTTTACAGAGAGCCTATGGAAAACAAATTGATCGTTCTCGTGTGACAGACATTCAAGAAATCAGTGGAAATGGTGTCATTGCAAAGGTTGACGGTGTGGAAGTTGCAGCAGGAAATGATAAATTGATGAAGCACATTCATGTAAAGCCAATTAATTGTCATCAGGTGGGAACAATTATACATTTAGCTATTAACGGAAAATATGCCGGGCATATCGTAATTTCCGATATTGTAAAACCACATTTAAAAGAAGCGATAGCGGCACTGAAACGAGCTGGTATTGAAAAGACAGTAATGCTTACGGGAGATGCAAAGAAAGTGGCTGAACAGGTGGCTGAATCTTTGGAAATTGATCAGGTATACAGCGAACTTCTTCCGGCAGATAAAGTGTCAAAGGTAGAAGAATTATTGAAAATGAAAGGGGCAAAAGATAAACTGGCATTTGTAGGAGATGGAATTAACGATGCTCCGGTATTATCCAGAGCAGACATTGGTATTGCAATGGGAGCTATGGGTTCTGATGCAGCCATAGAAGCCGCCGATGTAGTGCTTATGGATGATGATCCTATGAAGATAGCAACTGCCATTAAGATTTCCAGAAAGTGTCTGAAGATTGTATATCAAAATATTTCAGTAGCCATTGGCGTAAAACTGATTTGTCTGATTCTTGGAGCAGTAGGAATTGCCAATATGTGGCTTGCAATTTTTGCAGATGTAGGTGTGATGATTCTGGCTGTATTAAATGCGATTCGGGCATTGTTTGTAAAGAAATTAGAATTGTAGGTATCTATGATATCCTGTAAAGTAATCGTATTCATTTTTCCCTCGGCAGTCTTTTGAATTTCATTATAAAATCCCTGCAAAGATAACTGAATGTTAATGCCAACGCCACAATCTGCAATCGAGGCACTGGAGAGGGATTTTTCCTGGTTGATAGCAATCAGAACCATCACATGAACAGTAGCACTTAATTTCGATGAGTATTTCATGATAAGAAACTTCTTGTAAATAATATAATTACGACTATAATGGAGTTAAAGGAAAAGTCAACGGATTGTTCAGAATTTTAGAGATAAAAACCTGGAACTATATTGTGTGATTGAACAGTTACAAAGAATGCAATTCTTATGGAGGGTATAGGATGATACAGATTGCAATTGTGGAAGATGAAGAAATTTACGTAAAACAATTAACAGAGTATATCCAGAAATATCAAACGGAAAGGGGAAAATCAATAAAGGTTACGGTATTTGGTGATGGAGAAGATATCATTGAGAATTACAGTGGCGGTTTTGACATTATTCTGATGGATATTCAGATGAGGTTCATGGATGGTATGACAACAGCAGAAAAAATCCGTCAGATGGATCAGAAAGTAATTATTATGTTTATTACAAATATGATTCAATATGCAGTACGTGGATATGAAGTTGATGCAATGGATTATGTAGTAAAACCAGTTGAGTACTTTTCGTTTTCGCAGAAACTGGATAAAGCAGTTGGACGTATGCGCTCTGAGGTTAAAGAATTTCTTACGATTCCGATTAGGGAAGGAGTTGTAAAGATAGATATAGCAGATATCTATTTTATTGAGGGGCAGAGACATAATGTAATTTATTATACTTCGAGAGGAGATTACTGTTCAAGAATTACGATGAAAGAACTCGAAGAAAAACTTGCGGCACATAATTTTTTTCGATGTGCAAAGGGATATCTGGTAAATATGAATCATGTAGAGGGATTTGTTGGTTCTGATTGTGTGATCCATAATGTACATATACCTGTCAGCAGAACCAGAAAAAAAGAATTCATGAATCTGCTTCTGCAAAACCTTAATATGGAATGATTTCATGCGAAATGGAGGATACTACTATGTTATATCAAGATATTCCAAGAATTTATACGGCAATAGCAGAGTGGGGATCATGTTTGGTTTATCTTTATATCCTAAAAAAAGAAAACATGAAATCTGTACATTTTCTTATAGGCAGTCTTTTCATGCTGGCAATGCAGAGTATTTTTCTGACTTTGACAGGCAGCGTAACTGAAATTTTGTGGATTCCCTGTATGATAATTGCTGTAGGTATGATGTATGGATTTCTTATGGTCGGAGGAAATATGAAGCCTCTGGGAGCGGCTTATTGCTGTGCCCGTGCATTTGTTCTTGCTGAGTTTACAGCTTCGCTGCAGTGGCAGATGGTATCTAGTGTACAGACATGGGGGAATCAGAGCATCTGGGTTGAAATTCTGATCACGATGGTTATTTTTGGAGGTTGCTTTACTATTGACATTTATTTAGAAAAAGATCTTCTGAAGCAGAATTATCTTGAACAGATGACAGTAAAGGAAGTAGCAGCGGCGGCAATCATGGCTGTTGCAATCTTTGCTTTTAGTAATCTGAGCTTTTTAAATGAAAATGCACCATTTGCGAGCAGAGAACGTGAAGATATTTTTTCTATCAGAACACTGATCGATTTTGGAGGAATTGCAATCCTGCATGCTTATCAGAGCAGGATCAGTGAGTATGTTGCCGAGAAAGAACTTTCAGTAATGAATGTGATGCTGAAAAGCCAATATGATCAATACCGAAATTATCAGGACAGCCTGGATCTCATACAAATGAAATACCATGATCTGAAACACCAGATAACGGGACTTCGTGCGGAATCAGATGAAGAGAAACGAAAAAAATGGATTGATTCCATGGAAAAGGAAATCGCCGCTTTTGAAAATATAAGCAGAACGGGGAATCAGGTACTTGATACGATTTTGGCAGCTAAGATTTTCCATTGTCGAAAAAATCATATACAGATTACCTGTGTGGCAGATGGAAAATTATTGGATCATATGCATGTAACAGATATATGTTCTATATTTGGAAATGCTTTGGATAATGCGATTGAACATGTAATTTTGATTCCAGATCCGGAAAAAAGACTGATCCATCTGACAGTATCCGCTCAAAAAGGATTTGTGTTCATCAAGATAGAGAATTATTGTGAAGCAGAAATTTCCAAAAATGAAGAGGATCTGATTACAACAACAAAGAAGGATAGTAAAACATGTTTGGCTTGAAGAGTATTCGTACAGCTGTAGAAAAAATGATGGTTCTGTAGTATTCGGAGTACAGCAGAACTGGTTTAAATTAAAGATTCTTTTACCCAGAGCATTGTGATGCTCTGGGTATTTTTGTTGCCAAGCATACAACAAAAAGGTCCGGTGGACCTTTTTTAGTATTTTGTGCCATATTTGCTGCATCTTGTGCCAAAAACGACACGAAATAATAATCATGTTATAGTAATGCTAACAGGAAATGATGCCTGAAAAAGACGAGAGAGTCAAAGGAGGAAGAAAGAGAATGATCAGTGTTGAAATGGAAGATGTTCTGGCGGTATTACAATTATGCAAACCGTATATTATCGGTATTATTGCTGCACTTGTAATTGGAATTGTAATTATGATCGCATGCCGCAGGATGTCCAGGGAAAAAAGATTTCTGATAAGAGGAGAAGCTGCGATCGCAATGGTTCTTGCAGTTGTTGTCTGCGTGAATATGATCTGTTTTGGACCAATGGCTACGTTGATTGGACTGGCAACGGGAAATGGAACTTTAAGCGATGAAACAAATGAAGAAGCTGGGAAAGTAGCGGAAGAAATTATGGAAGACGGAATTGTTCTTCTGAAGAATGAAAGCCTGCTTCCTTTAAATGAAACAAAAAAACTGAATATTTTTGGCTGGGAATCTATTAATCCGGCTTACGGAGGAGCTGGTTCCGGTGGAATTAATGATCTGTATGATATTGTCAGTCTGAATCAGGGACTTGAAAATGCCGGATTTTCTATTAATCAGGAACTGGTTGATTTTTATAACAATTATAGTGCAGATAATCCGGAAATGTCTATCCAGAAACAGAGCTGGACATTACCGGAACCACCTGTAGATACTTACAGTGATGAACTTATTAAAAGTGCGAAAGAGTATTCTGATGTGGCAGTTGTGGTTCTTTCCAGAAAAGCAGGTGAAGGTCATAATGATATTCCTATGGATGTAAGAAAAGCAGCATATGATAATAATTCAGATGAATATGATGATTTTCCAGAGGGAGAGCATTATTTACAGCTTTCACAAACTGAGAGAGATATGGTGGATATGGTTTGCTCAAACTTTGATAATGTGATTGTGATTTATAATGGAGCAAATCAGTTTGAACTTGGTTTCGCAGATGAATATCCTCAGATTAAATCTGTTGTATGGTGTCCTGGAACGGGAAATGTGGGATTTAATGCACTTGGTAAAGTATTTTCAGGTGAAGTCAATCCTTCCGGAAAAACACCGGATACATTTATTTATGATATGACGACTGCTCCGTGGTGGAATAATGCAGAAAAAACGGAATATACAAATCTGGCAGATATGGCCGTTGAAGGAATGAAGCAGGAACTGCGCAGGTGTATGCTCCGGCATTTACCAATTATGTGGAAGGCATTTATGTAGGATATAAGTACTATGAAACAGCTGCACAGGAAGGTGTGATTGATTACGATAAGACTGTACAGTATCCATTTGGATATGGTCTGAGTTACACGGAATTTGAACAGAAAATGGGTGAACTGGAGGAAAAAGACGGACAAATTTCTGTAGATGTAGAAGTAACCAACACCGGAGATGTTGCCGGAAAAGATGTAGTAGAAGTATATTATAATCCACCATATACAAATGGCGGAATTGAGAAATCTTCTGCAAATCTAATCGAGTTTGCAAAAACAGATCTGCTTCAGCCAGGAGAATCTCAGATTGTTACAGTTACATTTAGTATAGAAGATATGGCCTCTTATGATGAGAATAATGCAAAAGCGTATGTTCTTGAAAAAGGTGACTATGTAATCTCTATTAACAGCGATTCACACACTGTGCTGGATCAGAAAACTTATACAGCAGATACTGATGTAGTATATAAGGGAGAAAATAAAAGAGCATCCGATGATACTGCTGCAATAAATGTATTTGAAGATGCAAAAGGAGATATAACATATCTGTCACGTGCAGATCATTTTGCAAATTATGAAGAGGCTACAGCAGCACCGGCATCTGCAGAGCTGGGTGAGCCATATGTTTCTGAATATCATCTGAACAGCAACTTTGATAAGACTACATACCTCAATGATGAGGATGTAATGCCGACAACGGGAGCAGATAATGGACTTACATTAGCTGATATGCGTGATGCTGATTATGACGATCCTCGTTGGGAAAAACTTCTGGATCAGCTTACTGTTGATGAAATGGCAAATATGATTGCAATGGCAGGTTATCAGACAGCAGCCATGGATTCTGTGGGAAAAGTGGCTACACTTGATTTCGATGGACCAGCAGCAATTAATAACAACTTTACAGGAGTTGGTTCTATTGGATTTCCAATTGAAGTTGTGGTTGCTTCCACATGGAATAAGGAACTTGCACAGGCCTGGGGTGAATGCATGGGCAAGATCAGTCAGGAAATGGGTGCAGAGGGCTGGTATGCACCAGGTATGAATACTCATAGAACTGCATTTGGAGCAAGAAACTATGAATATTTTTCAGAAGATGGAGTTCTTGCAGGAAATATGGGTGCAAATGCAGTAGAAGGTGCAAGAAAATATGGAGTTTATTCTTACATTAAGCATTTCGCACTGTATGAAGGAAATGCAAAGATGGTAAGTGTCTGGTCAAATGAGCAGGCAATCCGTGAAATCTATCTGAAACCATTTGAAATCTCTGTAAAACAGGGAGGCGCAAATGCGGTTATGGTTTCCTGGAGTTTCCTTGGAGATAAATGGACTGGAGAATGCAGTAACCTTATGAATACAGTTCTCAGAGATGAATGGGGATTCAGGGGAATGGCGCTTACAGACTTCTTCCGAAACAATGGTCATGGATTTATGAATGCAGATGCAGCTTTGGCGAATGGAGTAGATGCAATGTTGTCCACATTCAACGGAGAAGAGAACAATGTAGCCAATCCGGAGCATCCAACATCTGTACTTCAGATGAGGAATGCATGCAAAAATGTTATGTATACAGTTGTAAGCAGCTGGGCTTATGATGGAGAACACGAAAAAACAGGCATGGAAAACTGGAAAAAAGTAGGAATTGGTATCGACATTGTAATAGCATTTTTCATGGCAGGAACGGAAGTACTGGTAATCAGAGGATATAAGAAAAGAAAGAATGCTGAATAGTGATGAAAGTGGGATGGAAAACAGTTATGAAACAGCAAAAATTAGTTGAAAAGATGACAATAGAAGAAAAGGCAGCAATCCTCAGTGGAAAAACTGTCTGGCAAACCAGAGAAATTGACAGGCTTTCCATCCCGTCCATCTTTCTTTCAGATGGACCGCATGGAATCAGAAAACAGGCAGGAGCAGGAGACCATCTGGGACTGAATGCATCCTTAAATGCAACTTGTTTTCCCACAGCAGCAACGATTGCGAACAGCTGGAATCAGGATCTGGGGGAAGAGATTGGACAGGCTCTTGGAGAGGAAGCGGCAAGTATGGATGTAAATATCCTGCTTGGTCCGGGGTTAAATATTAAAAGAAGCCCATTATGTGGAAGAAATTTTGAATATTTTTCAGAAGATCCATATCTTTCCGGGAAGATGGCAGCGTCATATATTCGTGGAATACAGAGTAAAGGCGTTTTATGCCTGCCCGAAGCATCTGGCGGTTAACAGTCAGGAACTTCGGAGAATGGCAATGGACGCAGTTGTTGACGAACGGACATTAAGAGAAATATATCTGACCGGTTTTGAGATAGCTGTTAAAGAAGGACACGCAAAAGCAATCATGAGCAGTTACAACCAGATTAATGGGACTTATGCTAATGAGGACAAACATCTTTTGACAGATATCTTGCGCAAAGACTGGGGATTTGATGGAATTGTAGTAACAGACTGGGGCGGAAGCAATGACCATGTGAAAGGTGTTGCTGCCGGCTCAAATCTGGAGATGCCGTCCTGTGGGTACGATTCTGCAAGAGAAGTGATTGCTGCTGTCCAAAATGGAAAGCTGAAGGAAGCGGATTTGGATGAAAGAGTTGGAGAACTGGTGGATGCAGTGATGGAACTGACATCAGAGAAGGAGCTTTCAGATAAAAACTTTGACAGAAACGCACATCATCAACTGGCAAGGAAAGCAGCAGCAGAAAGCATGATTCTTCTGAAAAATGAAAAACAGATTCTTCCGTTGGATACAAAAAAATCCATCGCTGTTATTGGAGATTTTGCTTTTTCACCTAGATATCAAGGGGCAGGATCTTCTATGGTCAATCCAACAAAAGTAGAAGATATGGCATCGATTTTTCAACAATATGATTTGAATATTTTGGGAATGACAAGAGGCTATCATAGAAATGAAGATGTAGATGAGAATGATAGAAAGTTTGCATTAAATTTGTCTATGAATGCGGATATTGTAATTTTCTGCTTTGGTCTTGATGAGATCAGTGAATCAGAAGGACTGGACAGAACCCATATGCGTATTCCGCAGGATCAGATCGATCTTCTGCAGGATATTAGTAAGGTAAATGAAAATGTTATTGGAATACTGAGTGCTGGATCAGCGATAGAAATGCCATGGCACACCTGCTGCAAAGCGATTTTGCATGGCTATCTGAATGGACAGGCAGGCGCTTCTGCAACATTGGATATTCTGACCGGAAAGGTGAACCCATCAGGAAGACTGGCAGAAACATATCCAATATCTTATGAACAGACACCGGCATTCCGATATTATCCAAGTAATGAGAAAACATCAGAATACCGCGAGAGTGTTTATGTAGGATATCGTTATTATGATACTTCAAAAATACGGGTGCAATATCCATTTGGTTTTGGACTTTCCTATACGGAATTTACATATTCTGATCTTATTATAGAAGAAGATGGAATCAAGGTTTCGGTTACCAATACAGGTGACAGAGACGGAGCTGAGGTTGTTCAGATGTATGTAGGACTTCCTAATGCAATCGTGTTCCGACCGGAAAAAGAACTGAAAGGTTTTGCAAAAGTTTATCTAAAGGCAGGAGAAAGCAGACAGCTCAGGATTCCGTTTGATGATAAGACATTCCGTTATTGGAATATAAAAACGGGACAGTGGGAAATAGAAACAGGAACTTATCAGATTATGGTAGGAGCCAGTGTTGCAGATATTCGTTTAACAGGTATGACTGAAAGAACAGGAAATAGTAATGGGTATCCGTATAATCCGGCAAAAATGCCTTACTATTATACAGGAATCGTGCAGAAAATATCAGATGAAGAATTTCGTGAACTTCTTGGCCATGAGATACCGAACAGAAGATGGAGTGGAAATCTGGAAGTTAATGATGCAATTTGTCAGATGTATTATGCAAAAAGCCGACTTGCAAGACTGATATATAGATGTCTCACAAAAATGAAAAAGAAGAGTGAGGCACAGGGAAAGCCGGATCTGAATATTCTTTTTATTTACAATATGCCGTTTCGAGCGATTGCTAAGATGACCGGCGGGGCAGTCAGTATGGAAATGGTATATGGAATTGTCGATGCTGTGAATGGCCACTTTATGCTTGGAGTAAAAAAAGTAGTTGGCGGATATTTTAGAAACAGAAGAAATAATAAGAAATATGAAAAATTATTAAAAGGAGCCGGAGGAAAGTGCAGATGAATCATATAAAAAATATATGGAAATGTTTTGAAAAGAAACATTCTACTTTTGCAAAATGGCTTTATCAGATATTCTATTTTGTTATATTCAGTATGGGCGTGACAGTATTCCAGTATCTTGTATTTACATTTTTACCAGGGATTTTGGGAATTGGTCTGGCTGGTACAGAATTTATGTGGCCAAAGGTTTCCATGAATCTGTTTGGAGTAAAATTTACATGGAGTTTGCTGGGGTATAATGTATTGCGTGATGCAACTGGGAATATACTGATCGGTGGTGGACTTGGCTATTTTATCAGTTATGAATTGGGGTCATTTCTTGCACAGTGTATCAATTTTCCACTTCAGAGAAATATTACTTTTAAAAGTCATGGAAATCCTGTATATCAGGCAATCTGGTATTTTGTTGCATGGGTGGTAATTTCGCTGATTTGTAATGGATTTAATAATCTGTGGATGCCAGTTGCATCTGCATATGTGGCACCGGCAGTCTATAACATGCTTGTGACAATTATCACAGGGGGAGTTTCCATGGTAATTTTTTTCTTTGTGTTTAAAATTATTTTCCCAGAGGGGAAGGCTGAATAGTAAACGCGTGATGTTTCCCCTGGTTATTGACCTGTCAGATGTGTAGAATAAAACTGAATATGTAACTAAAACACGAGCAGTTAGTCTATGAAAAATAGATTAGCTGCTTTTTGCATGAAGTTGACCACATTGGTGCCTGGCACTATAAACTTCTTTTCCAGAGAACTGATTACTTTACTCACATTAGGCTGTGTAGTATAAAGACATTCTGCTGCCTGATTAAAGCTGCCCTTTTCACATGTGATTATAAAATATTCCAGCTGACGTAATTCCATAGGTTCCTTCCTTAAGCACAATAAAGAGTAAGTTTATACTAACCACCATAACAGAAAAAAGACAGCGCACAATCAACAAATTCAGCTGATAACCAGCTAATACTTCAAAGAGAAGGTGTTTTTCTTGTAAGAGAGGACACCTTCTTTTTGTAATTTGCTTAATTCATTAGATAGAGCACTTCGATCTGCATTCAGATAATCTGCCAGCTTGCCTATCGTAAGGGATTGTAAATGTGTTAGAGCCGGCATGCATAGATTCGCCAGACAAGTAATTAAGTATCTTGTCACGTAAATTTTTCTTAGAAATATGATCTATTTTGTTCATCAATCTTACATTTTTTCTTGCTATTATCTCTAACAGGTTATGAATCAATCTTGTATGGAAACTGCAAGATGAAGAACAGGTTGTAATAATATGATTTATATTGAAAAGCATGACGGTGAGATTTTCATTGGCAATGACACTGATTTGAGCAGGAACACTGCTGATGCAGGCATAACTTTCGCCATAGAGCATTCCTGATGACAGCTCTGTAATAATATTGCGATTCCCCCAGACATCATCATTTATTATGAGAGCCTGACCAAATAGAATCATGCCGATAGTTTGTACCTTATCGCCACTTCTTAGCAGGTATTCACCTTTTGAATAATTTTTAATGCTGACAGATAGACATTTAAGCATTGGAAGAATTTCTGCTTCTGAAATTCCTTGAAACAAAGGTGTATTCGTTAAGATGTTCATATATTTTTCCATGAGTCTATAATCCTTCTTTTCATCTTTTCCATAGTATATCACAAAAATCGAAAACAAAACAAAAATGTTGTCTGGACAACGGAATAATTATTGTGAGTTTGATATAGTACCATTAAACAACAAGAAATAATGAATAAAGCAATAGAAAAGGAGAAAAACATGGAAAATAAAATGTTTTGTTATCAATGTGAACAGACCGCAGGATGTACAGGATGTACCGGAAATGCAGGAGTATGCGGAAAGTCCGCTAATACTGCAAGATTACAGGATGAGCTTACAGGAGCATTAATCGGACTTGCTCGTGCAGCCGAGGGCAATGAGCACCTTGTAAACGAAGAGATGAATCAATTAGTTCTTGAGGGATTGTTTACAACCGTTACAAACGTAAACTTTAATGATGAGACATTAAAAATTTTAATTTATAAGATAGAAAATGCAAAAAAGAAATTAGTACCAAATTGCTTTACATGTTCCGGATCATGTGGAAGAAACGATAATTTTGATATGAATACTCTCTGGACTACTGATGAAGATGTTCGTTCCTTAAAATCCTTAATACTTTTTGGGATTCGTGGAATGGCTGCATATGCATATCATGCAAGTGTGCTTGGATATACCGATGAAACAATCAGCAAATTCTTCTATAAGGCACTTTTTTGCAGTCGGAATGAAGGATTGGGGAATGGATGAACTGCTTCCTATTGTATTAGAGGTTGGAGAAGTGAATTTAAGATGTATGGAACTTTTAGATCAGGCAAATACTACAACTTATGGAACTCCTGTACCAACAACAGTACCTCTTACAATTGAAAAAGGACCATTTATTATTATTACCGGTCATGATTTAAAAGATTTACAACTTTTATTAGAGCAGACAAAAGATAAGGGAATCAATATTTATACACATGGTGAAATGCTCCCAGCGCATGCATATCCAGAATTTAAGAAGTACTCTCATTTAAAGGGAAACTTTGGTACAGCATGGCAGAATCAGCAGAAAGAGTTTGATAATATTCCTGGGGCAATTCTTTACACGACGAACTGTCTTATGCCTGTAAAACCAAGCTACGCAGACAGAGTATTTACAACAGAAGTTGTATCTTATCCGGAAATGGTACACATAGGAGAAGAAAAGGATTTTACACCGGTGATTGAAAAGGCACTCGCCTTAGGTGGATATACCAAAGACCAGCATATGACTGGAATTAATGGAGGAATGCAGGTGACAACTGGTTTCTCACATGGAACTGTATTATCTGTAGCAGATCAGGTGATTGAAGCAGTAAAGAATGGAGATATTAAACATTTCTTCCTGGTTGGTGGATGTGATGGAGCCAGAGTAGGAAGAAACTACTACACAGAGTTTGTAAAACAGTCTCCTGTAGACAGCATTATTTTGACGCTTGCATGTGGAAAATATAGGTTCAACGATTTAGATTTAGGAACAATCGGAGGACTTCCGAGAATCATGGACATGGGACAGTGTAATGATGCTTATAGTGCAATCAAGGTCGCAATCGCTTTAGCAGAAGCATTTGAATGTGATGTAAATGAACTTCCGCTATCGATGGTACTTTCATGGTACGAGCAGAAGGCCGTATGTATTTTACTTACACTTTTCTATCTCGGAATCAAGAACATTCACCTCGGACCAACATTACCAGCATTTATTTCGCCAAATGTGCTGAATTTCCTAGTAGAGAATTATGGGATTTCTCCAATTAGTACACCGGAAGAGGATCTAAAAAAGTTATTAAATAAATAATCAGACGGGAACGGAAAGAGACAGATTTACAATTGTGAGATAGATTTTTCTTAAAACAAAATAGGGGAAAGGCGGTAAAATATTATGAGTAAAAAAATTGATTTAAACTGGTCGGTGTATGATATTACGAAAACTTATCCAGAAGTGATTGATATTATGGCAAATCTTGGGTTTGATGAAATTAAGAAGCCGGCTATACTAAACTCCGTTGGACGAATTATGACAATTCCTAAGGGTGCAAAGGCAAAAGGAATTTCGATTCCGGTTGTTATAGCAGAACTGATAAAAAATGGTTTTGAAATTACTGGTAATATGCCAGATATTTCTTCTATGGGGAGCAAACAATTTCAAGCCAAAGAGACTGGCAATACAGTATTACTGAAGGATTATTTAAAGAGACTTGGAAATGGAGAAGATTTAGAAAGTGTTAAAAAAGATTTTGTCCAGAATTTTTCTGATGTAGATGCTTCTGAAATTATGAAGGCAGAGCAGGAACTTATAAAAGAGGGAACACCTATTACAGAGGTGCAGAAACTGTGTGATGTGCATAGTGCATTGTTTCATGGCTTAACCAAAGAAGAAAAAATAGCAAATGCTGAAAAGGCAGTCGAAGAATCTTTAAAAAAGGAAGAAACATCCGAAATGACAACTATGACGGATGCATATGTCAGAAAACATGAGCTTGCAAAAGCACTCAGAGAAACAAAGGGTCATCCTCTTTATTCTTTTACAGAAGCAAATGAGAAGTTTAGCAAAGAAATAGCAGATATTAGAGGTGCACTGGAAAAGGGCGAAGATGTAAGCAAAAAAATATCAGATTTTAGACAAATAGCAATACACTATGCAAAAAAGGGTGATTTGATTTATCCACTCCTTAAAGTTCGCTATGAAATATCAGGACCATCGTATGTTATGTGGTCTGTTGATGATGAAATCAGAGATGAATTAGCAGCAATAGATAAGGAATGCAATCATGACGAAGAATGGATTAAAAGAGTACAGGCTGTTTTAACAAGAGCGGATGAAATGATTTATAAAGAGACTAATATACTGTTCCCTATCTGCGCAATGAATTTTACAGCCGAAGAATGGTATGAAATCTATGAAGATGCCAAAGACTATGCATTAGTGTATGGCATTGATAATAGATGGGAAGAAGCAGAAAAATATGTGCAGGATAAAAAGAATCGTCATGAGGCGGCTATTTATGAAGGTGAAATAGTAATGGGCGGTGGACATATGAGTGCAGCACAGTTGGAAGCTATGCTTAATACGTTGCCAATAGAGATTACATTTATCGATGATAATAATATAAATCGTTTCTTTAATGAAGGAGCGAAAGTGTTCAAACGCCCTAGCATGGCAATTGACAGAGAAGTATTCTCTTGTCATCCGCCTAAGATAGAACCAATGGTTCGCTCCATTATAGAAAGTTTTAAAAATCATACTCGTGATAGCGTTCCGGTTTGGATGGAAAAGCAGGAAAAACCATTTTTAGTTACTTATTATGCAGTGAGAGACAAAAAAAGATAATTATCTTGGAACTGTAGAAGTGGTACAGGATATGCAGTTTGCAAAAGAGCACTTTACAAGTTAAAACGCATAAAACCATAGATTGTAATCGAATAAAAAGGGAAATATTCTATGAGGTGTCGGATAAAACTGACACCTCAATGAGATGAATAAAAAGAATAAAGTAGAAAAAAGCGGTAGAAAGAACAGTATGTTCTGGAAGAGGTGAAAGATTTTCACCAGTATACAGATCACATTGTATTTATAGATTCGTCACCGGATGAGATGAAGTATTACAGTATTTTACCTCCGCTGACTATGGATGCTTACCCTTAAATCTTAAGACACATTCTTATAATTCCTAAAATCAGCAAATGTACTGGATAAAAAAGATAATTAAACCACTTATGCTGTTTTCCACGTTCTCCATTATAAGTAAGTGTCAGGCCAAATCCAAGCAAAGCCCATGGTTCTTTGAACATAGAAAGATAGGAAAATGGAATCGCAAGTGCCTGTCGGTCATGAAAAATATAATAGAAATATCCGATCAGCACTGCATGGTGTTCATAATCTAATCCCAGATTCATTGCAGCAAAGCACAATACTGCCACAATGAGAAATGATACGAAATACCATAAAGTTTTCGGCAATGCTGCCATCCTTTCCTTGAGTACATCAATCAGCCAGATCATGGCAAGCACCAAGGCTAACGTAAACATAATATTGTTCCAGTTGACTTCAAAAAATGTAGCTGTTGTACACATATCAAAAGGAATTTCTGATATGACTCCAAATACAAGAAGTGTAATGTAATACTTCCATTTATTCTTTGTGTGGAAATAGCCTTCCACGAGAAGGAAGAGGAATATTGGAAATGCGATTCTTCCCAAAATATCAAAAAAGTCACTCAACCGATTCAATGATCCTCCATCCAAAATCGGATAGATTAACGCTTTGTTTGTGTGATCGATAAGCATAGATAGAAAAGCGATGTATTTCAGCTGCGCCCCTGAAAATATTTTTATTCTTTCTTTTATATTGTTCATAAAAAATAGTCCTTTTTTAAAATTTCTTCAATTACATTCACTTATTGGGTCATCTTTAACCCCCGCCGGATATGGCGAAAAGGAACTATTGAATAGTAGAAAGCGAAAATCGTGATAATTCTATATTACTATAGTTGTTTTGAAAAAACAATAAGAGCGATTAAAACGCAACAAGAGTCTATGAAGCATAAAGCTTGAAAGAAAATCGAAGAAGCCGAACTTAGGATAATCGGTAAAAGTTCTCATTTTTAATAAAAATATATTTTTGATTTATCCAAAGAATTATGCTATGCTAACGATGGTTAGAGAAACCTAACTATCGTGTGAATAAATCATGGGGAACTCCTTCTGCTTCATACCTGAGCAAAAGAAGCAGAAGTGATTCCATGGGAAAGGATCTTGACATGGAGAATTTTTTAGCAATTGAGAAGGTTATCGGAAGAGAGATTATTGATTCGAGAGGAAATCCGACAGTAGAGGCAGAAGTCTATCTTCTGGATGGAACAGTTGGAAGAGGCGCAGCGCCGAGTGGAGCATCCACAGGAGAATTCGAGGCACTGGAACTGCGTGACGGAGACAACTCACGTTTCGGAGGAAAAGGTGTCACCAAAGCCGTAGAAAATATCAATACAGTGATCAATGATGCACTGAAAGGCATAGACGTATCAGACATCTATGCGGTAGATGCAGCGATGATCAAAGCTGACGGAACAAAAGATAAGTCAAATCTGGGAGCAAACGCTATCCTTGCGGTATCAATCGCAAGCGCAAGAGCAGCGGCAAATGCCTTGGAGATTCCACTTTACAGATTCTTAGGTGGAGTGAATGGCAACAGACTTCCGGTACCTATGATGAATATATTGAACGGAGCGCACATGCAGCCAACACAGTAGATGTACAGGAATTCATGATCATGCCTGTGGGAGCGCCAAGCTTCAAAGAAGCACTTCGCTGGTGCACAGAAGTGTTCCATGCGCTGGCAGCATTATTAAAATCAAAGGGACTTGCAACATCTGTAGGGGATGAAGGTGGATTCGCACCGGATCTTGCCTCAGATGAAGAAGCAATCCAGTACATCTTAGATGCAGTAAAAGATGCAGGATATGAGCAGGGAAAGATTCATGATCGCCATGGATGCGGCATCTTCCGAATGGAAGGGTGAGAAGAAGGGTGAATATGTACTTCCAAAGTCAGGCACAAAGTTCACTTCAGAAGAACTGATCGAACACTGGAAGAAACTGGTAGAGAAGTATCCGATCATCTCCATCGAGGATGCATTGGATGAAGAAGACTGGGAAGGATGGCAGAAACTGACAGCAGAGCTTGGAGACAAAGTACAGTTAGTCGGAGACGACCTGTTTGTAACGAATACAGAAAGACTTTCCAAGGGAATTGAACTGGGATGCGGCAACTCGATTCTGATCAAGTTGAACCAGATTGGTTCTGTATCAGAGACACTGGAAGCAATCAAGATGGCGCACAAAGCCGGATACACGGCAATTTCCTCTCACCGTTCCGGAGAGACAGAGGACACAACGATCGCAGATCTCGCAGTTGCACTGAATACCTGCCAGATCAAGACAGGAGCACCTTCCAGATCAGAACGTGTGGCAAAATACAATCAGTTACTGAGAATCGAAGAAGAACTTGGAGCAAGTGCGGTATATCCTGGAAGAGCAGCATTCAATGTGAAACGCTAGAAAACAGAGCTTAAATATTGTTTAAGTTTCTATAGAAATTAATTTAGAACCTCCTATATGATAAAGACTGAAAAGAGTCGAGATCATATAGGAGGTTTTTAACCCACATTAGTGTCAGGCACCAATGTGGGCATAAAGGTGGAAGCAATAGTTTCCACCTTTTTCCATTGAAAAAGTGTGGGAAATATCTAGGAAATCAAAACTAAAAACTAATACCAAAAAATGAATAATTTTAAAAAAGTGGGAATAGAATAATGACAGAATGCACAGAGTGTGATAATATCAGTCTGTAAAATATATTACCGAAAAATAAAAATTATTAAAAAAGTGGGAATAGGAGATGGCGGCATGCAGATTATTGTAAGAAAAGAGTATTTAAACGAACTGATTGAATTGTATGGGACACCGGATATAAAAGTAATTACGGGCATCAGACGAAGTGGTAAATCGGTATTACTGCAAGAGTTTGTCTCTTATTTGCAGTCATTAGAGGAACCGGTCAATATTGTTATGATAAACCTTCAGGAATTAGAGTTTGATCATTTGTTGGAGTATCATGCATTGCATAAGTATATCTTGGATCAGTACAAAGAGGGAATGACTAATGTTTTATTGATTGATGAGGTTCAGCTATGCCCGCAGTTTGAACTTGCAATTAATAGTATTTATACAAAAGGAATTTATGATATTTATATTACCGGTTCAAACGCATTTTTGCTAAGCTCAGATTTAGCAACACTTTTTACAGGGAGAACGATGGAAATAAAAGTATATCCATTTTCTTTCGTGGAATATCTAACTTATTATGGAATTACAGACAGGTATGATGAAGCTTTTGATCAGTATGTCCGAACTGGTGGTATGCCTGGATCTTATGTATATAAGACTGAGGACAGACAGTATGATTACGTTAGGGATGTGTATTCAACCATTCTTATCAGAGATTTGGTTGAAAAGTATAAGATAAGAAATAAATCAGAGTTCACCAACATATCTGAATTCATGATGGATAACATCGGTAATTTACTTTCGCCTAATAATATCAGCAAAACTTTAAAAAATGACCAGAGCGAGATAACCAGAAAGACGGTATCAAAATACATTGGGTATTTGGAAAATGCATTTCTGTTCTATGAGGCAAAACGCTATGATTTAAAAGGGAAAAAATATCTGGCAAATAATAGTAAATATTATCTTTGTGATACATCATTTCGTTATGCAGTCAATGGTACACGAAACATGGACTTTGGAAGAGTTTACGAAAATATTGTTTATCTGGAGTTGCGTAGGAGAGGATATGAGGTATATGTGGGAAAACTTTATAAAAAGGAGGTGGATTTTGTAGCAAAGAAACGTGAGGCTCAAATATATATTCAGGTAAGCGATAATATTTCAAGATGAAAAAACATTTGAAAGAGAATATTCGCCGTTGCTTGCAATAAGAGATGCATATCCGAAGATGATAATTGCAAGAACACATCATGAAACTTATGATTATAAAGGAGTGCAAGTGGTTGATATCTGTAGATGGTTACGAGAATAGTACCAACTACTGAGTTTAATGCAAACTATACGAACCTGCAAAAAGGTATTCACGAAACAACAGAGTATTTGGAAGCATTTCTCAGAAATCTGCTTTTGAACGAGAAAAATGAGCTTCATAATAGAAGAAAAAGGGGTGAAGTGTTTGGGAATATTTGAATACTACCTTATTGGGGTTAATATAATTGGATTTTTTCTATATCTGCTTAATATGTTTTTATATTCGCATACCGAAAATGCACAAATTGATGCTATTTTAACTATCGGGGCATTAATTGGTGGTTCTGCAGGAATATTGTTGGCAATACTGCTATTTGATCGTAAAACTGTCAAAGACAATATGATGTCAAGAGTGTTTATCGTATGTGTATTTGTGATACAAGTTATAATATTATTGATGGTAAAAGGACATCATGCAGATCACATAACACTGGCATTTTGGGAGTTTTTTGCAAAATATAAAATATTACTGATATACTTAGCTGTTATCAATTTTATAGCTTTCGTAGCTTATGCGGTGGATAAAGTTAATGCAGCCAAGCATCGTTCAAGAATTAAAATTGTAACATTACTAGGTTTAGCATTTGTTGGTGGTTCGGTTGGCAGTTTATTGGCAATGTACTTGTTACGTCATAAAACAAGGAAAGATTATTTCACTGTTGGTGTTCCATTAATAATGATAATGCAAGTAGTGGTGATTTTTTACGCAATGAATGCAGGATGGTAACAAGGAGTATCTTTTGACGATAGATTAAGCTCTTGCCATGAGGGACACAAAACGTGAGTTTTCTAAACTCATCGGATTATTGGCAGTTGTATTGATATATAAGACAAAAAGTAAAACATAATTGACATTATGAAAAAGAAGTGTTACTTTATAAATGGAGGTGAACATAAAGTGGCAAAAAATATTGCGATAAAAGTGGCAAGGGCTGAAAAGGATATGACACAAAAGGTCTTAGCAGAAGCTGTTGGTGTTTCAAGGCAAACCATAAATGCTATTGAAAAGGGAGAATATAATCCTACAATAAAACTGTGTCGTAAAATTTGTCGTGTATTAGATAAACGTTTGGATGATTTGTTCTGGGAGGATGAAGAGGATGAAAATTAGGAAAATGAAAAGTAATTTAGATGAACGCCAGGAACTAAAACTTCTTAAAATTGAACATAATGGATGTTGGATTGCTTTTTGGGGCTTGCTGATTGTAATGTTAATACAAATGATAGTTGGGAATGACAGTATCAAGAATCTTGCCGGAGAATGGGTTGTATTTATGAGTCTTGCATTATATCTTTCAATTGATTGTGTGCGCAATGGAATTTGGGATAGAAAATTGAAACCGAATCTCAAGACAAATATCATAGCCAGTAGTATTGCGGCAGTGTTGACAGGGATTATATGGTTTAGTGTTTCCTATCGGAATTACCATAAACTTATTGGCTCAATTGCAACTGGAATTATTATGTTTGTGCAGGTGGAAATCTTATGTTTATTAGTATTAATGATATTTTCTAAAATATATAAAAGAAGAGTACAGAAACTTGAGGAAGATGATTGATATATGAAGTAGAAAGTTGTGGAGAAATTTATAGTATGAATGATAAATGCGTAGTATTAAACGCAAAGAAAATGAATTTTATACTGGAAGCAGTTAGTCTATGAAAAATAGATTAACTGCTTTTTATTTTTTAAAACACAAACAGTATATAACAGTTGACAACAGTATTATACTGTTATATACTGTTTGCAACAGGAGGGAACATATGAAGATTATAATCAATAATACATCAATGGTACCAATCTATGAACAAATCATGGAGCAGATCAAAGCACAAATTATCTCCGGAGAATTAAAAGAAAATGATATATTGCCATCTGTGAGAACGATGGCAAAGGAGCTGAAGATCAGTGCACTTACTGTGAAGAAAGCATATGACAATCTGGAAGAAGATGGCATGACTGTCACAGTTCATGGGAAAGGAACGTATGTAGCGGCATCGAATACACAGCTGATGGAAGAAGAACGAAGAAAAGAAGTTGAGGCGGATTTGGAAGCGGCGATTCAGAAGGGAAGGCACTGTGGAATGAAAGAAGAGGAGATTCGTTCCTTGTTTGAACTCATCATGGAGGATGAAAAATTATGTTAGAAATTAAAGGGGTAAAGAAAAGCTACGGAGAATTTCAGTTAGACTGTTCGCTAAATGTGGAAAAAGGAAGGATTACTGGTTTGGTTGGAGAGAATGGGGCCGGGAAGAGTACCTTGTTCAAGGCAATGCTCGGACTTATTTCTTATGATGGCGGCGAGATAAAGATCATGGGAAAAACACCCGAAGAGTTAAATGAAAAAGAGAAAGAAGAGCTTGGAGTCGTTCTGGCAGAAGCTGGCTTTAGCGGATATTTGAAAGGGAAAGATGTCGAGGCGGTTCTAGCAAAATTATACCCAAAGTTTGAAGCAGAAAAATTCCATCAGATGTGTGAAAGATATCAGATTCCGTTGGATAAATTTATAAAAGAGTATTCAACAGGGATGAAAGCAAAATTGAATCTGATCATTGCATTGACACATCAGGCAGAATTTTTAATGCTGGATGAGCCGACAGCAGGACTTGATGTCGGAGCAAGGGAAACGATGCTGGATATTTTACGAGAATATATGGAAGAAGATCCGGAAAGAAGCATCCTGATTAGTTCACATATTTCTTCAGATTTAGAACATCTGTGTGATGACATTTATGTGATCCATAAAGGAAAGATTATACTTCATGAAGAGATGGATACGATTCTTGAAAAATATGCGGTGTTGAAAGTCAGTGAGGCGCAATATCAGGAAGTGGATAAAAGATACATTTTGAAAGAGAAAAAAGAGAGCTTTGGAATTTCCTGCCTGACGAACGAGAAGCAGTATTATGTGGAAAATTATCCAGAAATCGTAGTGGAGAGTGGCTCACTTGATCAGGTGATTCTTATGTTGACAGGAGGCGAGAGATAATGAAAGGAATCAGAGGGCTTTTGGAAAAGGACTTTCGGTTGTTTTTCCGGCAAGGCAGCAATCTTTTTCTGGTGTTGGCGCTTGTTACATTATTTTTTATATTAACGGGAAAAACGGGAGTTCCTTCATTGCAATGTATATTCCATCCGTTATGGCGGTATATTCGGGGAATACGATTAGTTATGATGAAAATGAGCATGGCTACACATATTTATTTTCTTTACCTATAAATAGAAAAATATATGTTAGAGAAAAATATATTTTTTCTTTTATTATGACAGTGTGCGGATGGGGGATGGGAGTAATCTGTGCAGGAATTATGGTACTCATAAAACCGGGAGAATTTTTTGATGTGGAAATGTTGATAATGGAATTAATCACAATCTTTGTGTTTCAGGCGATTGCGGGAATCGTGATTGCAATCCGGTTAAGGTTTGAAGGAGAGAAAGGACGAATGGTGTTGCCAATTGCAATTTTAATCATTTTTGCAGTTTGTTATACAATTGGACATTTTCTTGAGACTAAATTGGAATTAAAAGAAAGCATTTCGTATATGATAGGAGAAATAGGAGATTTTGAAATCGCGATTTTGCTTATTGTTTTAAGCCTGTTGGTATGGTTTGCTTCATATAAGTACAGTATGAGAGTTATGAAAAAGAAAGAGTTTTAAAATGAAAGATGATATTTATCTGACAAGTTGTGTTATAATTTTATATAAAATAGATGGAGATGGAGAAAATTTTTCTTCATCTCTATTTTATTTCTTGACATATAATGTACCTGGAATTATAATATGCTTAACAATTAGGTTAAATGTTAAACGAAAGGATGGGATGAATTTTTGGGTATACAAGATACATTAAAAGCATTGGCTGATCCAATACGACGCGAGATTTTGAATTTGTTGAAAAATGGGCGGCTTTCAGCCGGAGAGATATGCGAACATTTTTCAGTAACGGGAGCATCTATATCAAGACATCTGGCAGTATTAAAGGAGGCTGATTTGATTCGAAACCAAAGAGAAGGAAAGTTTATTTATTATGAATTAAACACTTCCGTGTTGGAAGATGTCATGTTGTGGATAACAGACTTGAAAGGAGCATCGGACGATGAAGGAAATGATAAAAAATTATAGAGGTACATTAATTAGCTCTGGACTGGTAATTCTTGCAGGGATTCTGGTAGGTTTTACGAGTATACAGGGTAAGTGGTTAAATGTATTTTTTATAGTGATGCAATGTGCGCTTGTGACAATCATATTTTATGATAACAGGAACAGACAACAAAGTCGCAAGGTTATAGGGATGACTATATGGATCATACCTGTTATTACATTGATTTATAACGGTATTGCCAGATTGGTCAACATGGGAGCAGATACAGAGAATTTATTTATGGCATTGATTTATTATGGAACAGGTTTAATGTTTATGGTTATAGGAAATTATCTGCCAAAGGTAAAACAGAACAATACGATAGGAATCAGGGTCGTATGGACATTGCAGGATGAAGAAAACTGGAATGCAACGCATAGATTCAGTGGAAAGATATGGGTGGCATCAAGTATTCTGTGCATGCTTTGCGGTCTTTTTGCAGAAAGCATAGCAGCACTCGTTTTGTATATTGTGAGTATTATGGCAGCCGCGATCATCAGTGTTCTTTATTCCTATCTCTTTTATAAGAAAAAGATAGGAACCGGAGAAAAATTAAAAATTCAGTATAACAAAAAAGTAATGGTGGTGTACGGAATCGTAACAATTTTAACTATTATATTTATTATAGTGACTTTGTTTTGGGGAAGTATTGACATTCACTTCCAAGATAACAATTTTACTATCGAGGCGCAGGGATGGAGCGATTATACAGTAGCCTATACGCAGATTGACAGTATCTCATACGAAGAGAATTTATTACAGAACTCGAATGATTATAGAACCAATGGTTTGGGAAATTTTAAATATGCTATGGGAAATTTTAGAAATGATGTTTATGGAAATTATATCCGTTATACACATTCGTCCTGTCATTCATATGTAGTCATGAGTGTAGATGGAAAAATATTGGTTATAAATGGTGAAAATGATTCGGCGACAGAAGAAATATATCATACTATCAGTGAGAAGATGTCACGGGAATTAGAATAGAGTCATCTCATTCTCAAAGCTGATACTATATTTATAGGAGAATTTAAATGCTTCAAATACAACACATAAAAAAAGAGTACCGGACGGGAAGTCTGGTACAGAAGGCTCTGGACGATGTGAGTCTGAATCTGAGAGATAATGAATTCGTAGCAATCTTAGGTCCCAGTGGTTCCGGAAAAACCACGCTTCTGAATATTATCGGAGGACTGGACCGCTACGACAGCGGAGATCTTATCATCAATGGCATTTCCACGAAAAAATATAAGGACAGAGACTGGGATTCGTACCGTAATCATACGATTGGTTTTGTATTCCAAAGCTACAATCTGATTCCGCATCAGACGGTGCTTGCAAATGTTGAACTGGCACTGACAATTTCGGGAGTCGGGAAGGAAGAACGAAGAAAGCGTGCAGTGGATGCACTGGAGAAGGTGGGTCTTGGGCAGCAGCTTCATAAGAAGCCGAACCAGATGTCGGGAGGCAGATGCAGAGAGTTGCAATTGCAAGAGCGCTGGTCAATGATCCGGAGATCCTGCTTGCAGATGAGCCGACAGGGGCACTGGACAGTGACACAAGTGTGCAAGTCATGGATCTTCTTAGAGAGGTGGCGAAAGACCGTCTGGTCGTTATGGTCACACATAACCCGGAACTGGCAGAGCAGTATGCGACCAGGATCGTCAATCTGAAAGATGGAAAATCCGTTCGGACACAGATGAATATATTGTAGAAGAGGAAAATCTGGCACCGCCGGAGCATAAGAATATGGGGAAATCTTCCATGTCTCTTCTGACGGCATTGTCACTGAGTTTTAATAACTTAAGGACAAAGAAAGCAAGAACCCTTCTGACTTCTTTTGCAGGATCTATTGGAATTATCGGAATTGCACTGATTTTGGCTCTTTCAAATGGCGTCAACGCTTATATCCGGTCCATTGAGGAGGAGACATTGTCTGAATATCCACTGCAGATACAAAGTACCGGATTTGATCTTACTTCCATGATGGTGGGTATGAATGGGGATTCCGGAAGCAGTGATGATAAGAAAAGTGGAAAAGATAAAGACAAGGTAAAGGTCATGCAGGTGGTCACCAATATGTTTTCAAAGATGGATTCCAATGACCTTGGTGCTTTAAAAAAATATCTGGACAGTGGTGAATCTAAGATTCATGACTATACAAAAGCGATAGAATATTCTTACAATGTGATGCCGCAGTTATTCCGGCAGGACGGTGACAATGTTCGTCAGGTCAATCCGGATCAGTCATTTTCCTCATTGGGACTTGGTGCATCGTCAGGTTCGAACAGCCTAATGTCCTCCATGATGAGTACCAATGTGTTCTTTGAGATGCCGGAAGATACGGATCTCTATGAAGGGCAGTATGATGTAAAAGCCGGAAGATGGCCGAAAAAATATAATGAATGCGTTCTTGTACTGACGCCGGATGGTTCTATGAGCGACTTCTTATTATATACATTGGGACTCAGAGACCAGGTTGAACTCGATGATATGATTAAGCAGTTCATCAACGAAGAGACGATAAAAACGCCTGAAAATATTGGAACTTATACTTATGATGATATTTTGGGAAAGACATTTAAACTGGTAAATGCTTCAGATTGTTATGAATATGACGATCAATATCAGGTGTGGAAAGACAAAACTGACAATGCGGATTACATGAAAAAACTGGTCGAAGACGGTGAGAATGTAAAAATTGTGGGAATCGTACAGTCAGCTGAAGATGCGAAGGCTTCATCACTGACACCGGGAATTAACTATACCTCCGATCTTGTAAATCATGTGGCAGAACAGGCAAAAGGCAGCGAGATTGTAAAACAGCAGCTTGCGAATCCGAATGTAAATGTATTTACCGGGGAAGAATTTGGCAATACAGATGGGAACAATGGATTTGACATGAATTCTTTGTTCAGTATAGACGAGGATGCCCTGAAAAACGCATTTGGTTTTGACAGCAGTGCCATGAACAATCTTGGAAGTTCCATGGATCTGTCGGGACTTGATTTTTCCAAGGCATTTCAGATGGACGGAAATTCTATGGATTTGTCCGGTATGGTGAATCTGGATCAGGTAGAAATCAATATGGACAATATGCCGAAGATGAATCTGGGGGATATTCTTACGAATCTGGATGTACAGGTCAATGCGGATGGCATGCAGAAAATGTTATCCGGCCTTTCGGAAGGTTATCAGGAATATGTAAAGAGCCATCCGGAAGCGGATTATTCCAATCTTGGAAATCAGATTGCAGAATATCTGACTTCCGATCAGGCAAAGGGCATTATTCAGAAATATTTGAAAGACATTCTGAAAAATAACGGGGAAGTTACGATTACACCAGAGCAGATTAAGGAACTGTTGACCAGCGTGATGAGTGATTTTCAAAGCTGGCTTGTAGAGCAGAACGCTAATCCGGGCGCAGAGGAATTTGGAACGTACTTCCAGCAGTATCTACAGACCGGGCGTGCCAATGCAATTGTAAATAAATGGGCCAATGAAATATTTGGAAATATAGATTTCAACATTTCCAGTGACACACTGCAAGCTATGGCAAAGGAACTGGCAGATGGGTATACTGCATATGCAAAGGAAAAGAATTATGCAGATCCGACAAAGATGGCAGAGAATTTTGTGAATTATATAAAGACGGATGATGGAAAGAGGCGTCTGAATCAGGGACTTTATGAGGCAATCAATATGGATAGTCTTCAAAAGCAAATCAGCACGGCCATGAGTAGCTACATGGGTCAGGCCATGAGTGCATATACCGGTGCCATTTCTCAGGCAATCAGTACACAGATGACATCCGCTATGAGTCAGGTGACCACGCAGCTTGCCGGTGGACTTGAAGCGGTTATGACATCTGCCATGAGCCGGATTGGAGAAAATCTGCAAAAAGCACTGGGAGGTTCTATGAACTTTAATGCGGATGCATTTGCAAATGCATTCCGGTTCAATATGACGGAAGATGATCTGACGGAACTTATGATGTCCATGTCCGGAACACAGAGCGCTTCCTATGATAATAATCTGCAGCAGCTCGGATATGCAGATTTCAGTCATCCGAGTTCCATTTCCATTTATCCAAAAGACTTTGATAACAAAGAAAAAGTGGTAGAGGTTCTGGATCATTATAATCAGCAAATGGAAGACGAGGGAAAAGAAGAACAGGTGATCTCTTATACGGACATTGTAGGAACGATGATGTCATCGGTGACTACCATTATCAATACAATCAGCTATGTACTGATTGCATTTGTGGCAATTTCCCTGCTCGTATCATCGATTATGATTGGAGTTATTACCTATATTAGTGTGCTGGAGCGAAAGAAAGAGATTGGTATTTTAAGAGCCATTGGAGCATCCAAAGGAAATATCTCGCAGGTATTTAATGCAGAGACATTTATCATCGGACTCTGCGCCGGACTTATCGGTATCGGACTGACGCTTTTGATATTGATCCCGGGAAATATGCTGATACATGCACTTGCAGATAATGACCGGGTCAGTGCAATCCTTCCAATCGCACCGGCGATCGTACTGATTCTTTTAAGCGTGGTGCTTACCTTACTTGGCGGATTGATTCCTTCAAGGAAGGCTGCCAAGAGCGATCCGGTGACCGCACTTCGAACGGAATAATGAAAAATAAAAGTTTACAGGGTAAAAAGGTTTGTGATAAACTAGTTGTTGGATTGTAAATTAACGGTGCAGGGAATCCCCTGCACCGTATCTGTATTTTTAGAAAGACGAGGGATAACTATGCCAATAGGAGTTATTATCAATGCCCTGTCGGTTGCTGCCGGTGGTGTGATCGGGGCATTATTCGGGCATAAACTGCCTGAAAAATTTAATTCGGAGCTTACCAAGATTTTTGGAGTCTGCTCAATGGGAATGGGAGTTAGTTCCATCGGGCTTATGAAAAATATGCCTGCCGTTATTTTTGCAGTGATTATCGGAACTGCATTCGGTTTGGCTATTAATCTTGGAGGAATGATTAATAGTGGAGCGGTTTGTATGGAGAAACCGGTGGGAAAATTATTTCCAAATAAGAATAAATCTATGTCCAGGGAAGAATATATGTCCATGCTTGTGACAATTATCGTACTGTTTTGTGCCAGTGGGACAGGAATTTATGGTGCATTGGATTCGGGAATGAGTGGGGATCATACGATTCTGATTTCCAAGTCGATTCTGGATTTCTTTACTGCGATGATTTTTGGAGGAACATTGGGATGGTGATCGCAGCGGTTGCAATTCCGCAATGTGTGATTTTCCTTATTATATTCGCAGCAGCAAAATTTATCTTTCCACTGACCACACCGGATATGATTGCAGACTTTAAAGCATGCGGCGGCTTCCTGCTTTTGGCTACCGGTTTCCGGATTGCAAAGATTCATGATTTTCCGGTTGCGATATGATTCCGGCTATGGTGCTTGTGATGCCGGTGAGCTGGTTCTGGGTAAATATGATAGTACCGGTACTGTAAAGTAGTGGATCATAAAATGTGTTTCATAGTATGTTTCGGAATTAGAAGAAAATGGAAAGGTATGCAATGAACGGATATTTTTGTGTATTAACTACAATTGATTTTTTCGTTTTATGTTTTATGTGTATTCTCACATATTTGAGTGAAACGCTTAGTAAAAAACAAAAGCGTGGTTTCTTTCTTGCCTTTGTTCTGATCGCAGGGATTTCCGTACTGGAAGTCATTACTCTTGTAGTGGATGGTCTGCCTCCGGGGTACCGCTGGCTGAATATTACTGCTAACTATCTTGGCTTTGGTCTGTCACCGGCTGTGTGCATCTGTCTTGTATATGTCCTGGACAGGAAAACAGCCCTGCGGCGTGAGATCAGAACGGCGGTGCGTATTGAAATCGGATATTTGATTTTTCTTTTTGTTACGATTCCATGTGGAATGGTATTTTCCGTGAGCGCGGATAATATTTATTCACGTGGTCCGCATTTTTATATATATGTCGTCATGTATTTTGGGGCGATCTTATATCTTTCTGCATCTACGGTCATTACCGCCAGGGAGTTTCAGAATCGCAGCAGACTTCTGATCTATCCACTTATTCTTTTCGTGATGGCAGAAACGATCATTCAGGTTGCTCTTCCCGAACTTCATGTTACCTGGTTATGTGTTACGTTGCTATCGGTATTGTATTTTATCTATTGCAGCGAGATGTGGAATCAGTTGGATGCACTTACAGGGCTTTTGAACCAGAACAGCTATCAGAAGCAGACAGGTGGGGTGAGGTGCAAAGGAGGAGTGATGGTCGTGTTTGATGTGGATGATTTCAAACAGATCAACGACCGATACGGGCATATACAGGGAGATCTTTGTCTTGCAGGAATCGCAGAATGCATAAAAAAATCTTATGCAAACTTTGGATATTGCTATCGTATAGGTGGTGATGAGTTTTGTGTTCTTCTGAAAAACGGTGGCAACGAAGGAAGGTGTAAACAAGAATTTTTGCAGAGACTGCAAGAAAAACGAGGGGAGATTGCATTTTTACCTACGGTATCCTATGGATCAGCCCGTTTTCCGGAGAGGATATTGTTAAGGTTAAAGACAGAGCTGACCAGGATATGTATCAATATAAAAAAGAACGTAAGAATCGGAAAAGATTATCCTAAAAAGAGTTTATATTAGAATAATTATAGAAGATAAGGTGAAATAATTGAAGAATGCAAAGGGTTATAATGAGTCGGACATCAGAAAAGACTACCACAATCTGACAAAATTATTAATAGAGAAGAATATGACGATCACGACGATGGAATCTGCCACATCAGGGCAGATTGCATCTTTGATTACCGATACCGAAGGGTCATCAGCTATATTAAAAGGCGCATTTATTACTTATTGCAATGAAGCCAAGATCATGCAGGGGGTTCCGGCAGAAATCCTGGATAAATATACGGTATATTCAAAAGAAACTGCAGAGGCTATGGCGAAAGCCTGTGCGAAAACATACAATGCCAATATAGGTATTGGTGTCACCGGTACGATGGGGAATATAGATCCGGCTAATCCGGATGCATCTGTTCCGGGACGGGTATATTTTGCAATTGTGACAGATGGTAAAGTGGAGTCGTATTATGTGGAATTAGAACCACAGCCTACACGTCTGGCTTATAAGCTGGCAGTTGCAAAAAAGTCTGCGATGCACTTATGAGACAGCTGGAAAATTTAGACAGAGCATGACTCATTTCATTATGAGAGAGTTATGCTCTGTTTTTGTGAAAATGTATATAAGAGAATGAGGAATAGAAGTAGAATTGTCTGAATTGTCTAAATTGAAGAAAATATAAAAACAACGTTGACAATTCAAAGCCCCTTGTGGTATATTAATCTAGCTGTCGCGTTAGACAAGGCCGTGAGGTAACAGAGTCGAGCAGAAGACGGCGGGAACTGATTACGGAAAAGCAGAAAATGCCGGATCATAATCAGAAATCTTCGGGAATTGTTCCTGAAAAAAAGAATAAAATAACAGTTGACAAACACAACTGCTTGTGATATTCTTAATAAGCTGTCGCTTGAGACAAACGAATGTTTGAGAAAGAGGTAGCAGACGGACAGCTGAAAAGCTGGTCGAAAAAAGATTAAAAAAGTTCTTGACAAACGTCAATGAATATGATAATCTAAATAAGCTGTTTCAAACAGCAAAGACAAAGAACCTTGATAATTAAACAATAGACAACAACCCTGAAAATTCTAAAGAGAATTATTCAG
>ENA-OQAA01000360-OQAA01000360.1-human-gut-metagenome-genome-assembly--contig:-NODE-360-length-32166-cov-2.551640_pt1 | contig 32166 bp, 35 predicted proteins | sample MGYA00242489_ERZ504515 | MGnify/ENA primary metagenome ERZ504515 (study PRJEB26092, sample SAMD00036237) | human gut metagenome | host: Homo sapiens | study: EMG produced TPA metagenomics assembly of... | reverse complement strand
CCCCGATATCATCCTTGTTCTTGGTGGATGATATGATGAGGATACGTCCTTACCTTTTTGGATCCAAGACGCATTATAATGAGGTATATGAGACCCCGAACATGGAGCGATTGGCGAAAGGGGGCATGATGTTTACCCAAGCCTACGCTAGCAGTATCAGCTCGCCTACCGTTGCAGCTTGATCACGGGGACGAACGCCGCCCGTCACCGGGTTACGAACTGGACGCTTTTTAAGGATAAGACGACCGATCGGGAGAGCGATGTGCTTACCTTGCCGGATTGGAATTATAACGGCGTGGCCCAAGTGGGCGGGACGAATAATACGTTTGTGGGTACTTCATTCGTGCAGATATTGAAGAATAACGGATATCACACGATCCATTGCGGCAAGGCGCATTTCGGGGCAATCGATACCCCGGGGGAGGACCCGCATCATTGGGGATTCGAGGTCAATATAGCCGGGCATGCCGCCGGAGGTCTCGCCAGTTACCTCGGCGAGAATAATTACGGGCATACCAAGGATGGTAAACCTTACGCTCCGAACGCTATCCCCGGATTGGAAAAGTATTGGGGAAGCGACACCTTCGCTACGGAGGCCTTGACGCAGGAGGCGATCAAGGCGTTGGACAAGGCTAAGAAATATAACCAGCCGTTTTACCTATATATGTCACATTATGCGATCCATATCCCGATTGATAAGGACAAGCGTTTCTACCAGAAATATATCGATAAGGGGTTAACGGCTAAAGAGGCGGCTTACGCTGCCTTGATAGAGGGTATGGATAAGAGTCTGGGCGATTTGATGGACTGGTTGGAGAAGAATGGCGAGGCGGATAACACGATCGTGATCTTCATGAGCGATAACGGTGGTCTTTCCAGCGAGCCCAGATGGCGTGACGGCGAGATCCATACGCAAAACTATCCCTTGAACAGTGGTAAAGGCTCCGCCTATGAGGGAGGAGTCCGTGAGCCTATGATCGTGCGTTGGCCGGGGGTGGTGAAACCGGGAAGCAAATGTGATAAATACTTGATTATCGAGGATTTCTATCCAACTATCTTGGAGATGGCAGGCATAAGGGGGCATAAGACCGTACAGCCGATAGATGGCGTCAGTTTCATGCCTTTATTAAAAGGTACGGGAGATCCTTCCGTGGGACGTAGCTTATTCTGGAACTGCCCGAATATATGGGGTAATGACGGGCCGGGAATCGGTCCGACTTGCTCGGTCCGTAATGGAGACTGGAAACTGATCTATTATTACGAGACGGGGAAGAAGGAATTGTTTAATATCCCGGAGGATATAGGGGAACATAATGACGTGGCAAGGCAGCATCCCGATATCGTAAAGCGTCTGTCCGGGGAATTGGGTACGTATTTACGGAAAGTGGACGGGCAACGTCCGTCGTTTAAGGCGACAGGCAAACCGGTTCCTTGGCCGGATGAGATATAATAATTAAAAAAAGAAAGAGCATATGGAGTTTTACAAAGCGGAAGAGAATCGCTATGCGGATATGATATATCGGCGGTGCGGACGGAGCGGTATCTTATTGCCGGCCGTTTCCTTGGGATTGTGGCACAACTTTGGTAGTGTGGACGTGTTCGGTAATTTTATCCAGATCGCTCACGCCGCATTCGATCATGGCGTGACTCATTTCGACTTGGCGAATAATTATGGCCCGGCCTACGGATCGGCGGAGGAGAATTTTGGCCGGATATTGAAGAAGGGCTTGGGCGTTTATCGGGATGAGCTGATCATCTCTACGAAGGCGGGCTACGATATGTGGCCGGGACCGTATGGGAACTGGGGAGCCGTAAATATTTAATGGCTAGCTTGGATCAGAGCTTGAAACGGATGGGACTGGAATATGTGGATATCTTTTACTCCCATCGTCCGGACCCGGAGACTCCGATCGAGGAGACGATGGGGGCCTTGGCTGATATCGTCCGGCAAGGAAAGGCTTTGTATGTAGGTATCTCCAACTATGACGCAGACCAGACCCGTAAGGCCTTGGCTGTACTGAAAGAACATAAGGTGCCTTGCTTGATTCACCAAGCCCGCTATTCGATGTTCGATCGTTGGACGGAACCGGATTTATTGCTTGTATTGAAGGAAGAGGGTGTGGGTATGATAGCGTTCTCGCCGTTGGCGCAAGGCTTGCTTACGGATAAGTATTTGCGTGGAATCCCGGAGAATTCTCGTGCGGCGAAATCGACCGGCCATTTGCAGACCTCTCAAGTTACCCCGGAGGCCGTGGAAAAGGCCCGTAAGCTAAACGAGGTAGCCGCCCGCCGTGGACAGACCTTGGCGGAGATGGCGCTCGCTTGGTTATTAAAGGACGAACGGGTAACTAGCGTATTAATTGGCGCTAGCTCTGTCGCCCAATTAATGGATAACCTGAAGGCGTTAGATAATATCTCTTTCTCCGGGGAAGAATTGCAGGAGATAGAGAACATCTTAATATAACGTGAATCGTATCCGATTGTAGAGACGGGGCGTGCCCCGTCTCTACAACTTGTACAAATTTTAGAATAAATGAAACCGTTCTTATATCAAGTAGCGTCTCTTTTTTACGAGAAATGGGAGGCGGAGGTCAGTCGTCTGGCCTTTGTTTTCCCAAACCGGCGTACGGGGCTTTTCTTCCAGAAATATCTCTCGGAGGTAGCCGATACCCCCCTTTTCTCTCCGACAATCCTTACGATCAACGATCTCTTTATCCAGTTGAGCGGAAAACAATCCGCCGACCGGATCAGTATGCTTTTTATCCTGTACGACATCTACATCCGCCAAAGTGGTTCCACCGAGACTTTCGATGAATTCCTGTATTGGGGCGAGATGTTGCTCAACGACTTCGACGATATCGATAAGTACATGGCAAATGCCCGCATGCTATTCAGTAACGTGACAGACCTACGGGAGATAGAGAATGATTTCGATTTCTTAAGTGATGAGCAGATCGCCGCTATCCGTAGTTTTTGGTCCAGTTTTTATCCCCGGGGCGATACGCCGAACCAGCAACAGTTCTTGGCGGTTTGGCAAGTGCTATACGATCTCTATGAGGAATTCCGTGCGACCTTGGCCGCCGAGGGAAAAGGCTACGAGGGCATGATCTTCCGGGAGGTCGTGGAAAGTATGGAACGGGGTGAGTCTCCGGATTTACCTTACGAGCAAATTGTCTTCGTCGGTTTGAACGCCTTGTCCGTATCGGAAGAACGTTTCTTAGCCCAGTTGCAGAAGCGGGAGATAGCGGATTTCTATTGGGATTATGTATCCGATAAGGTAACCGATCCGGATAATAAGGCCTCTTATTTCGTCTCCCGTAACCTGAAGAGCTTCCCTTCCTCGATGAAATTACCCCCCGAGGAGAAGGTAAAGACCGAGATCGAGGTGATCGGCATCCCTTCCGGTATCGGGCAGGCTAAGCACGTCTACACCCTGTTGAGCGATTGGTGCAAGGAAGCGGAGATGAGTTCGGAAGAAGCCCTGCGTACGGCGGTGATCTTGCCCGATGAACATCTGCTGATCCCGGTGCTGAACGCCATTCCGGAGCAAATCCGGCGTATCAACGTCACGATGGGTTATCCCTTGGCGGGAACCCCGGTCGCCTCGTTGATCGAGTATATCTTGGCGTTGCAGAAGAACGTACGCTACATAGACCGGAATCCGTTGTTCTATTTCCGTGACGTGCTGCCGGTATTGAACCATCGCTACATCCTCTCCACCTCACCGGAGATTATTTCCTCCTTGGTGAAAGAGATCACGGAGAACAACAAGATCTATATCTCGCATACGGAGTTAGAGAAAACGCCTTTGCTAGAAATCCTGTTCACGCCGGTGACCGGGGTGGAGGCCTTCTCGGATTATCTGATCAAGGTGTTGGAAGAGCTGAACAAGGTTATGTCCGCCCTTTCCGATGAAGAAGAGGAGGACGCACCCCAGCGGACGAACGATTTGGAGCAAGAGTTCATCTTCCATTATTTCACCACGGTAAACCGCATGAAAGAGGTAATGAAAGACGCTCGTATAGAGATGAAAATAGATACCTTCTTCCGCCTATTGAAGCGGGTAACCGATACGATCACGATCCTTTCCACGGCGAGCCGCTTTCCGGCCTCCAGATTATGGGTGTGCTCGAGACCCGTGCCTTGGATTTCGACCGTCTGATTATCTTATCCATGAACGAGGGTATTTTCCCGCAACGGAAAGCGGCGAACTCCTTTATCCCTTATAACCTACGCAGGGGTTTCGGGTTGCCTACCTACGAGCATCAAGATAGCGTATGGGCCTACCATTTCTATCGTTTGATAGAGCGTGCCAGCCACGTGAGCCTTTTATACGATACCCGCAGCAACGGATTGCAGACGGGAGAGGTAAGTCGCTTTGTCCACCAGCTGCATTATCATTATGAGGTTCCGATGCGAGATAAATTGGTGGTCTATAACGTATCTTCCTCCAAGACCCCGCCATTGGCCGTGACGAAAGAGGATATCATGCGCCGTTTAGACGCTTACCGGAAAGGGGGGAGCAAGGCGATCTCGGCGAGCGCTATCAATACGTATCTGGATTGCCCGTTGAATTCTATTTTTCCGTCGTGGAAGGCATTCGAGAGGAAGAGGAGGTGAGCGAGACGATCGAGAGCGATGTATTCGGAAGCATCTTACATAAAGTGATGGAGGAGCTTTACAAGCCGTTCCAAGGGAAGATGGTGACCGTGGATTTGCTGAAAGCGATCCGTAAGGATACGGCCTTGCTTACCGGAGCTATCGCCCGGCTTTCGCCAGCGAGTTTTTCAAGACAGAGGTGGTTCGCTCCCTTACCGGACAAAACTACCTGATCGGCGAGATGATCCGCAAATACGTGGAGAAAATCTTGGAGCGTGACGGCAAGCTGACCCCTTTCGTTTACATCGAGTCCGAGCGTAAGATAAACGGCTTGATCAGCCTTTCCGACCATTCCGAGATCCGGTTGAAAGGCTTTATCGATCGTGTGGACGAGGTTCTCGACGCTATCCGTATCATCGATTACAAGAGCGGTAGCGGAACTACGACTTTCAGTAGTATCGAGAGCCTATTCAACAAGGAGGAGAAAGATCGTGCGAAAGCCGTGATGCAGGTATTCATGTATTGCTGGATGTACGCCCATTTCACCGAGAACAAGGGAAAGACGATACAACCGGGCATTTATTACGTCCGTTCCCTCTTCTCCGATCCGTTCGACCATCTGTCTACCATCGTATCGAACGGGGGAAGTCGGAGAAGGTAGAGGATTTCTCCGGTTATGCCCAAGCGTTCGAGGAGGGGTTGCGGGGCTGCTTGGACGAGATCTTCAATCCAGAAATTCCCTTTACGCAAACCCCTACGGGGAAGGCTTGCTCTTATTGTCCGTTCAAGGGTATTTGCGGTAAGTAGCATTTGTCCCGGTACTTCTGGGAGAGTACCGGAGTACTCCTTGTAAAGTACTGTGGTATTTCTCCGGATAGTACTGGAGTACTCCTTACAAAGTACTGCGGTACCTCTTAGGCAGTACTACAGTACTTCTTGCGAAGTACTGAGGCGAGGCTTACTGATGAGGAAGCAATTCCACTATCTTTTCCAAAAAGATCTGATCAGTCTCATCGAAACTATCCGGTTGATCACTGTCTATATCAAGGACAGCGATTACCTTATCCGCCCATATCACGGGAACTACGATCTCAGAGCGTGACGCCGAGCTACAAGCGATATGTCCCGGGAAAGCGTCTACGTCCGGTACGATGATCGTACGGGTCTCCTTCCAGGCCGTGCCGCAGACCCCTTTTCCGTATTTGATTCGTGTACAGGCGATAGGGCCTTGAAAAGGCGCTAATACCAACTGATTGTCTATGACCCGGTAGAAACCTACCCAAAAGAAACCGAAAGTCTGCTTGAGTGCTGCGGCGATGTTCGCCATGTTAGCGATTAGGTCGGTCTCGTTACCTACCAATGAGGCGATTTGCGGGAGCAATGTCTCATACATCTCCTGTTTATCACCGTTTTTAATCCGTAGTTCCTCTGCCATATTTAAACTATTATAAGGTCGCGAATATAAGAATAAATCGAAATATCCGTATCTTTGCGGCATGACAAAACAAAATTCTCCATTGGTATTAGGGACCGAGCCTATCGGTAAATTACTTACGCAATATGCGATTCCTGCGATTATCGCAATGACAGCTTCTTCTTTATATAATATGGCCGATAGCATTTTTTATTGGCCATGGAGTGGGGGCGTTAGCGATTTCCGGCCTAGCCTTGACCTTTCCGTTGATGAACTTGGCGGCCGCCTTCGGTTCGTTGGTGGGAGTCGGCGCCTCTACGTTGGTTGCCGTGAAGCTGGGGCAGAAAGATTATGAGGGGGCGAATAACGTGTTGGGGAATGTGTTGATCTTGAATGTGGTTCTGGGTGTCGCTTTCACGATCGCTTTCTTGTTCTTGCTCGATCCCGTGCTGTACTTTTTCGGCGCCAGTGAGAATACGATCTCGTACGCTAGGGATTATATGCGGATTATATTGTATGGAAATGTGGTCACGCATATGTATTTAGGCTTGAACGCTGTCTTGCGCTCCTCGGGGTTCCCGAAGATGGCGATGTATGCTACGTTGGCATCGGTCGTTATCAATTGCGCCTTGAATCCGTTGTTTATCTTTGGCTTCGGATGGGGCATAAAAGGCTCGGCTTGGGCGACGGTGATCTCGCAGGTAATCTCGCTTACCGGACAGTTGATTCATTTCTCGAGACCGAAGCGACTCCTTCATTTCAAGAAAGGTATTTATAGGCTGCGCTCGGAGATCGTGAAAGGTATCTTGTCGATCGGTTTATCTCCGTTCTTGATGAACCTTTGTTCCTGCTTGATCGTGATCCTTATCAACCGGGGATTGAAAGAGCATGGGGGAGATATGGCGATTGGCGCTTATGGTATCGTGAACCGTATCGCTTTTCTTTTCGTAATGATTATCATGGGATTTAATCAGGGTATGCAACCGATAGCCGGTTATAATTATGGTGCCCGGCTCTATTCCCGGGTGACGGACGTGACCGCCTGACGATGCGCTGGGCGGTAGGAGTGGCTACGCTGGGGTTCTTGCTTTGCCAGTTGGTGCCGTCGTGGATCGTCCGTATGTTTACGAGTGACGGGGAGTTGATCAGTGCCGCCTCTTATGGCCTGCACATCGTCTTCGCCGTATTCCCGATCGTGGGCTTCCAGATGGTGGCGACTAACTTCTTCCTTTCCATCGGCATGTCTAAGAAAGCGATCTTTCTCTCCTTGACCCGGCAGATGCTTTTCTTGATACCCTGTTTAATCATCCTCCCCCCGTTATTCGGAACTCTCGGTGTCTGGATCAGTATGCCTATCGCCGACACGGTGGCGGCGATCGTGACGGCGATCGTGCTTGTGAAACAATTTAAACAATTCAAATATGGAACATAACGTGATATTACCTGCGGAATGGTATCCGCAAAGTGCCGTGCAGCTTACGTGGCCGCATGAGAATACGGATTGGGCCCCGATATTGGACGAGGTGATTCCTTGCTTCGTGCTATCGCCAAGGAAGTGATCAAGCGAGAGAAGTTATTGATTGTCTGTCCGGACGAGACCGCCGTACGTGAGCAATTGGGTGAGGTTGATTACGACCGTATCATTTTCCGTGAGATGGATACAAACGATACGTGGGCACGGGATCACGGGGGAATTTCCGTCTTCGATGAGGGAACGCCCATGCTTTATGATTTCGTGTTCAATGGCTGGGGAATGAAGTTCGCCGCCAATCATGATAATTTGATTACCCGTAATCTTTGTCATATGAAGACCTTCTCCGACGAGGTGGTGCCCGCTAATATGCAACCTTTCGTGCTGGAAGGCGGTAGTATCGAATCGGATGGGAAAGGTACGTTGATGACTACCGTTGAGTGTCTGGCATCCGTAAACCGTAATGAGTATTTGCAACAAGAGGAATTGGAACGTTATTTGAAAGACATATTTGGCTTGGATCGTATCCTTTGGATTACCAGCGGTATTTAGCCGGGGACGATACGGATAGCCACGTGGATACGCTCGCCCGTTTTTGTAGCGAGGATACGATCGCTTATGTCCGCTGCGAGGATGAGGAAGACGAGCATTATGAGGAACTGAAGGCGATGGAGGAGGAGATCAAGGAGTTTACTAGGGCGAATGGTGAGCCTTATCGTCTGATTCCACTTCCGATGGCCGATAAGGTGGAATGGGAAGGGGAGCGCTTGCCCGCTACCTACGCTAATTTCTTGATCATGAATGGGGCCGTATTGGTTCCGTTCTATGACTCACCGAAGGATGAGATCGCTAAAGCGGCTTTGCGGGAGGCGTTCCCGGACCGTGAGATCATAGGCATCAACTGCCTTCCGCTTATCAAGCAACACGGTTCCCTGCATTGTGTAACGATGCAGTATCCAGAAGGCTTTATCGAATAACAACTACAACCAATTAAATATGAAAGTAGGATTAATACAACAAAAGAATACCGCTGATAGAGCGGCGAATATAGAGAAGCTAAAGGTAAATATCCGTAAAGCTGCCCGGGAGGGAGCGGAATTGGTCGTCTTGCAAGAACTGCATAACGGCCTGTATTTCTGCCAGACGGAAGATACGAGTATGTTCGACTTGGCAGAGACGATCCCCGGCCCATCGACGGAAATCTTCGGTGCTTGGCGAAAGAATTGGGTATTGTCTTGGTGCTTTCCCTTTTCGAGAAGCGTGCCCCGGGCCTGTACCATAACACGGCCGTCGTCTTGGAGAAAGACGGTACGATCGCCGGAAAATACCGCAAGATGCATATCCCGGATGACCCCGCTTATTACGAGAAATTCTATTTTACCCCCGGTGATTTAGGCTTTGAGCCTATCGATACCTCTGTGGGGCGTCTTGGTGTGTTGGTTTGCTGGGATCAATGGTATCCGGAAGCAGCCCGTTTGATGGCTATGCGTGGTGCCGAGATGTTGATCTATCCGACTGCTATCGGCTGGGAAAGTAGCGATACGCAGGAAGAGAAGGACCGTCAGCTGGGTGCGTGGGTGACCATACAGCGGGGACATGCCGTGGCGAACGGACTCCCGGTCATTTCCGTAAATCGTACCGGGCATGAGCCGGACTTCGGGACAAACGGGCGGTATCCGGTTTTGGGGAAACAGTTTTGTGGCCGGTCCCCAAGGTGAGCTATTAACCGTATTCCCGAATGACGAGGAGGAGGTACGTGTGATAGAGATCGACAAGACTCGCGGTGAGAACGTGCGTCGTTGGTGGCCTTTCTTCCGGGATCGCCGTATCGATGCGTTTGGTGGTTTGACAGAACGATTTTTAGTATAATGACCGAATACACGCAAGAAGAGGCCGTCTTCCGCATGAACGAAATGGGGAAAGCGGGACGGCCTTTCCTTTTATCATTGATTATAAACGAGAGCGGATCTACGTGGAGAGGCCGGAAGAGATCGCTCCCTCCGAGTTATTGTACGATTTGAACGGCTTTACGAATACAAATCATGAATGTAACTTGCGGGATTCCTCTCATCTTATATCCGGAGAACCTGTTGAATGGCAACCCTCGTATGTTTCTTTCGAGGAGTATGCCCATTCATTCGAGACCGTTTCCCGGCATATCCATGCGGGTAATTCTTATTTGGTAAACTTGACATGCGCTACTCCGGTATATACGAACCTCTCCTTGAAAGATATCTTTTACCATTCCAAGGCGATGTATAAGCTTTGGATGCGGGATCGTTTCGTGGTATTCTCGCCGGAGATATTCGTGCGGACGCGGGATGGTCTCATCTATTCGTATCCCATGAAAGGTACGATCGACGCTACGCTGCCCGATGCCCGGAGACGTATCCTTGATGATCCCAAGGAAGCGGCGGAGCATGCCACGATCGTGGATTTGATCCGGAATGACTTGAGTATCGTAGCCTCCGAGGTTTGTGTTCCCCGGTATCGTTATATCGATGAATTGCGTACGCATAACGGAAGTTTGTTGCAGGTCAGCTCTGAGATAAGAGGCCGGTTGCCGGAGGGATGGAACGGCCATGTCGGGAGATTTTGTTCAGCCTCTTGCCTGCCGGCTCCATCACGGGCGCTCCCAAGAAAAAGACCTTGGAGATCATCGCCGAGGCGGAAACCTATGAGCGGGGCTTCTATACGGGGGTGATGGGGTATTTTGACGGCCAAGATTTAGACAGCGCCGTGATGATCCGTTTTATGGAACAAGTCTCTCCCCGTTCGTTTATTTTCAAGAGCGGTGGGGGAATCACTCTAAAAGTGAGGTGAGATCGGAGTATAACGAGATGAAACAAAAAGTATATGTGCCATCTATTGAGACCTTATCTGGGAGTCCGTTTGTGGAGACGATCCGTATCGAGAAGGGACGGATACATAACCTTCCGTACCATAATGCCCGGATGAACCGTACCCGCAGGGAGCTATTCGGAGCGAGAGAAGAAATTGATCTCGCGGGTTATATTCATCCGGGGCTCATCAAGAACGTACCAAATGCCGGGTGGAATATACCCGCGAGGTCTTAAAGGTAGAATACGTTCCTTACCGTATGCGTCCGGTTCATTCCTTGCGATTGGTTACATGCGATGAGATCGATTATTCCTATAAGAGTACGGATCGTCAATGCCTAAATGATTTATTCGCCCAACGAGCGGGACATGACGATATCTTGATAATCCGTGACGGTTTGCTGACCGATACTTCCATTTGTAATGTCGCCCTTTGGAATGGCACCTCTTGGATCACTCCCGCACGCCCTTTGTTATGTGGTACGATGCGTGCTTACTTATTGGATAAAGGCTTGGTACAGGCCGAGGATATCCCGGTAGAGGATCTGCCTAAGTATACCCGGATCCGTCTGTTTAACGCCTTGATCGAGTTCGGTGAAATCGATGAGATCACACGAATATACGTATGACCCTACGCGAGTATCGGCGTGGCCCTGTGCCTATATAGGTAAGGGGTTACACCGATATCCGTGTGGCCTCTTACCTATATAGGCATGAATCAAGGTGTTTCCTAGAACAATATATCCACCTCCATATTGCTGATCCATTCTACGGGACGCCGGCCACCTTATTGCAAGTGACGGCGAATTTCAAGGGGAGGATAATTCCCAACGGGATGCGTAACCATCCCGGCATATTGAAATTATGGACACCGATCAGAGAACCTAGCTGGATACCGACCGAGGGAGCTACCAAGAAACGGGTCTCGTCATTACGGCGGTCTATACCCATCTCGAAATAACTATACAAGCCGAGGAAACGTTTCGGGGAAACGAATATATCCATGTTATAATTGGCGCCCGCCTTCACGTTCCAGTTCTTGATCGTGTAGGAGGAGGAAGGGGCGTGCATATAATAACCGGAGATCGTAGGGGATACCCAATGAGCGATGTCACCCGGCTCCATGATCATGCCTTTCCCTTTCCCGAACTTATGCCAATTGATCATGCTGACGTTCAAGCGACCGCCATACGTCATGACACCGTCCCGGTTGCTATGGATCGGCGTACCGATCAGGAACATGAAGGAGTTGGCTACCTCGACCGGATAAAGTTGCGGGTAAAAGGCTCTTGTACGATCAGCTGTAGCTCATCCTTGCGGTCGGCGACGGAAGCTTCCAAGGGGATGTCATCCAGATCCGTCCCGAAGGGATCGGGAAATCCTTGATTACCGGGAAACGATCGTAGACGAACTGGGGCAGGTCGTCTCGTTCGGAAGGGATCTCGTTCAAGATATTCTCGCCTGATCCTTCCAAAGCATTCTGGTAAGCTTTCCAGACTTCTACGATAGACTCGCAGGTGGCGGTCACGATTGGTAGAATACCTTCGTCTCCCGCTCGTAGCTATCGCCTTTCTCCAAGGAATAAGGGTGCTTCTCCGTGACCCGGATATGCCGGTAATCATCGGCCTCGTTGTACTCCATCATGTTTTGGTTCAGACGTTTATCGCCGTAAGCACTCCATGTCTCGCCTTTTAGGTTAGCGGTCTGTACGGGGATGGTATTGTAGAAATCGTGCAAGCTCTTATTGTTGGATACGGCGGAGGCGGAGAAGCCCCTACGTACCATTGGTGTCCGGAGGCGAAGGAGTCTTGTAGGAAATGCTCGGCGAAAGCCTCGTACATCGTGGCGTAGAACATAAGGTTGCTCGCCATTTGCGTATCTCCTTTACGCATCTCCTTGCCTGCCTCTTGCGCTAGGTAGATAGCGAAGATGTGGATGCAGAAATACTTGCTCATGGAGGGCAACTGATTTAATTTATCGAAGACCTTGTTTACTTCCGAGGGGCGTTGAAGGCGGCGGATCAGCTCGGGGTCGATCATCTTCAGATGCTCGTTCAATCCCTTGCCATAGGCGTAGAAGTGGGAGAGATCCTTGATCGCTAGGATACCGTAAGCCAGATTGATGTCGAGCAGCTCCTTGCTGTTGGCTCCGGTGAGGAACTCGTTCATGGCTTGTGTCTCCAAAGCCAGCGTACGGTTCGTCTTGGAGAAATGGGTCTGCAGGCCTGTCTCCAAGAGCATGGGATTTTCCACATGGTCGCCGGCCAATCCGCAAAGCGTACCGTAGGTCACGATATTCGGCAACTGCGTCAGCTCATTCATGGCGTAGGCGTTCGAGCCGGGCATATGCGACATGTTGAGGATTTGCAGCAAGGCGCTATCGGCGACGGCCTCGTTGGGGAAGATCCCGTTTTCCACCAGATAACGCGGGAGAAGGCTCATGGCACGGTCGCGATCTTACGGTGCTCGGCGAAATCCCATGCGAAGGCCGAACTTGTTATTGCGCTGATACCCATAAGTAGCATCCGCGGTGAAGAAGTTGTTTAATAGTGTTTCTCTTGTTCATATCTATACTTGTTTATAATTATCTGAATAACTCAAGTGCGAACTTCAACCCGACGCTTTGATACTTGAACTCCTCGAAGCCTAGGAAAAGCGCTATATGAAAAAGGTCGCTACCGATACCATACCCGAGCTCGCTGTAATTCGGCAATACGGGAGTCCATAGCTGGCTGAGGTAGAAACGTTCGGACACGAGGTATTTATGCGCCTTGGGATTGGGCTTGAGGAATCGCAATAGAATGAATGGGCTCTCGTACATGAGGTGCCCTTGAATATATTTGTCGGAGGCATTGCACCAATCCCCACCCAGATTATGAAAGATCCCGCCAAACCGATCGCCCCAAGGCTCGGGGAAATAACGTTTGGCGAAATAGCTGAAATCGGCGAAGTACATGTTATGCTGGTTAAAAAAGAGTCCACCGCTTAGATTGTAACTCAGTCGTTCGGATAAGCCCAGCCGTACGGTCTGGTTCATGCCGGCCTCCATCCGCCAATAATTTCCCGTACAGCCGAGCAGGTCCGGTATACTTCGTGCCAGCTCGATCCGGAAGGTCGGGTAATGGGAATGTAGGTACTCTTTCCGGTAACCGTCCATCCAGTAATATTGCCGGGGCGTGTAGGTAAGGCCGATAACCGGGGTGAACTCATTATGATCCTTTAGATCCAATCCGGTATCCTTATTCTTTTTCACGGGCGTACGATAGTGGTATGCGAGTCCGGCCGAGAGCCGGAAGCCGTTCATCAGTCTATCTGGTTCATCAGCTTGGCATAGTAGTGCTGGAAATACTTCAAGTTGAGATCTTCGAAACGGATTGGGGTATCTTTTAGGATCTCGTTGATCTGGTGGATCACTTCGGAGGAATAGCTTTGGTTGTCATTGGCTATCGTGAGGTTGAGGATGCCTTGACGCTCGGGGTGATACTCCCAGTCGGTTGTTAGCCGTAGGCGTAGCTCTTTCTCCTTGAATAGGAAACCGATCTCGGGGTGGAAGCGTAGCTGACGGTCATGCTCGAATGTCTTACTGATACGTGCTTCTTGCTTATAGGTGATCCCGTTGCTTCCGAAAGATAGCTGGAACGGTTGAGAAGGCCGGAATACTTCACACGAGTACTCTTGTAATCCCTGTTGACCGTGCTGGTGAGCCGCTCGCCGAGTTGGAGGTAGCGAGTGAGAGCGCTGCTGTCCGCTTCCGTCCTCACCACGTTCGTTCCGGTGGTGTACAAGGCTTTCTCGTCGGTAGTGAGCGGCTTGTCCCTCCGGCTGTTCCAATAAGTGCTGTCTTGGGTAAAGGAGAGTGTGTCGGAGGTGATCGTATAGTATTGGGTTTGATCGAGCGAGTATAATTTCCTGCTCTCATGGTCTTCCTCTACCCAAGAGATCGATTTATAGCGGAAAGCGGCGTGGATGTCGCTCTCTATCCGGTTGCCTAGGGCATGGTAGCAGACTTGCAGGTCAGCCTCTTCCGGGAGGATGAAATGCTTCTCGTCACGGTTGAAACGTATGCTTAGGTTGAACTCGGAGAAAGAGGAGTGCCCTTGTATCTCGATACGGTCGATGGTCCAGAGTTCGTCGGTTACGTACAGGTTTCCGGATAGTAGTTTCTGGCTCCATTGGCGAGGGGTGAAACGGATGTTATACACAGGGATGCCGGAGATCGTGTCCGTGCCTTCCTGCCGAAACGTGTAATATTTGAAAGCATCGGGCGAGAGTGGCATGATCATTCCCTTATTGTAGATCGTGGGGGAGTAGACGTTCAAGTTGACGAACGAGGCTATCTCCTTGTAATGCCTTCCGGCGGCGAGATGGCTGCTGTTGATGGTACAATCTCGTTGCGATAATGGTTGGGAGCGTCGTAGTGGGTGAGGCCACTCATCTCGAAGAAGGCATCGCGGGGATGACGCTCTATCGGGAAGACCAGATAGGCGTATCGTAGCAGCTGGTTCTTCCGGGGAACGTGCGTACGGCCTTTCACGTAGGTCTCCGCTTCATAGCTCTCGAGGACGTGCTCGTAGATGGGGGCTTGATGGATTACCTGCCGCATGATGGAGTCGGCTCGTGTGACGGGTGTCTTCTCTTGTGCCCGCAGGTCTGAATGGACTAGCGGGCACAGAAGAAGTATGGATAGTAGAATAAGGTGTCCCGTCTCGATCCTCATCCTGTCAATGTATGGCGAAGGTTGGGCATACTAATGCGCAAAGATGGCAGCCGACACATTTTTGCTCGTCTATCACCGGTTTGCGCATAGAGGTGAAACGGATAGCTTGATGTCCACCGTCGTTACAGGAAACGAAACAGCGTCCGCAGCCGAGGCATAGGCTGTTATCTACTGTCGGGCGGTGTATCTGCGTACGTTCCAGTTTCTCGGGGGGTACGATGTTCGGTAAAGCGATACCTATGAGGTCGGATAGGGTTTTATATCCGTTCTCTTGCATGAACAGTCGTAACCCTTCGCATAGATCGTCGATGATCCGGAAGCCGTATTGCATCACGGCGGTACATATCTGTAGGTTCGTGCAGCCTAGTAGCAGGAAATCGAGGGCATCCCGCCAAGTCTCTATACCGCCTATCCCGCTGATAGGCATCTTGCCGGCAGAAGGATCGCTCGCCAGCTCATGTATGAACCGGAGAGCGATAGGGCGCACGGCTTTCCCCGAATAGCCGGACACGCTGCTCAGTCCGCAGACAACGGGCCGGGCCGTAAGTGCTTTCTCATCGATACGGGTGATACATTTGATGGTGTTGATGGCGGCTATCCCGGTGGCTCCTCCTTCGTGGGCGGCGAGCGCCACGGGTGTCATCTGCCCGATATTCGGTGTCATCTTCGCTAGTATCGGCAGATGGGTACCCCGGCGTGTGGCGGCGGTGAACCGGCGTACCAGTTCCGGGTTTTGTCCTACGTCGCTGCCCATCCCTTCTTGCGTCATTTGTGGACAAGAGAAGTTGCACTCAATGATATCGGCCCCAGCCTGCGTGGAATATTGGGCAAGCCGTGTCCACTCATCGTCTGTCCGTCCCATAATGGAGGAGATGATTAATTTGTCAGGATAGCGTTGCTTGAGGCGATAGAGAGTATCGAAATTCTCTTCGACAGAGGCTTCCGACAATTGTTCCATGTTCTTGAATCCGATGAAAGGTACGCCATCCACCTCCATTTGGTCGAAGCGGGGGGATACCTCATGGATCGGATAGAACGATATCGTCTTGAAGCAGATACCGGCCCAACCGGCTTCGAGGGCCCGGACGCACATCTCGTAATTATGGGCTACGGGTGAGGAGGCCAGTATAAAGGGATTGGCGCAGCGGATGCCGCAAAAGTCGATCGCCAAGTCCGGAGACGAAGTGAGGGGAGAACTATCCGTCGGGTTTGGCATATCTTGCAATTGCCGTACGATTTGAGTGATGGATATCGCCCGGTCGGTTCGTCCGCGGAGGCAGGCCTTCTCGCAAGGATGCCCGTCGCAATCCTTGCAGGCTTCCATCCGGTAGGCCCGGAGGATAGCTCCCGCTAGGTTGTCCATTTTACAGGCCCGCAGCAAGCGGCCCGGATCTAGTCCGGGCTTGCATGCCTTTGTGCAGACAGGGGCATCGCACAGATAACAGCGATTCGATTCTTCCGTTAGGAGGCGTTTTCTCTGGAGGAGGTTTGTCTTCATGGCTTCTAACTGTATTATCTTACTACTTTCTGTACTTTCCGGTAACGTTCGGTCACTACCTCCACGGTGTACAGGTGTCCGGGCAGGCTGAAGATTGCTTTTCCGGATACCGCTTGCTGGTGACCGGTTAACGTGCCGTTCATGCTGTAGACGTTGACGGTGGCCCCCGGCAGGCAGTCTACCGTAAGCATGCCGTCGAGGAAGCGGATAGACAGGGGCTCGTCGGTCGTTACCTCCTCATTGCCAGTGGCGCTCACGTCACCTCGTACATAGGTGATGTTGTTGATGTCCCACGCCAATACGAAGGGTTTGTCGCTGTTTACCATGAAGGGAAAGGTGTCGGTACCGAAGCTGATCTTCCGTTCGAGTAGCTTGGGGTAGTACTGGTCACGGAGCGTGTTCGACTTCTCGGCAGTGAGCAGATAGAGGGTGGATGAGAAGGACTCGGCTGTCTCTTCCGGCCTGACGTGCTTGTCCGTGCGTCGTATCTTCGAATAGGATGCGCTGATACCCTGCGAGGTTGTCGCCGTGGTCTGGTCTGTCCATTCCCAAGAACTTTGGTTCTCTAGTTGGAAGAAGGGGAATTTCAAATCCATAAGGCTGATGGCACCTTTGGTCTGACTGTCGGAGATTGTGCCGCTGGTTTCCAGCGTCATGTCGATCCGTTCGGAGTTGAGGCTGAAGTTGACGGACTTGCTGACATTTGGCTCGCTGGCGGTCATGGTGAGGATCTCACGGGCCTCCCAGTCTCCAAGTTTGCTTGGATTGTCTATGCGGAAAGGCTCTAGGTCGAGAGGCACTTCTACTTGTTTGATACTCTGCCGTGTCATGTAAGTATAGCTGAATATGGGCATTCGTACACTCTGTCTCCGGGTGGGGGAGAGGTATTCTAGGTCGCAACGGGTCAGAATGGGTACAGAGTAGAGGCGATGGCCCGGTAGTCTGCTGTGTCGTTTGCTTCGAAGGTAACGGTGATGGACTCGGACTGGCTTGTTACTTCCTCGTGTTGTTTCTGGAAGGAGTATCCGCCGCCGAATGCTGCCGTGAGTTTGTCCGTATGCGGCCCGAAGGAGCATTTGAGATCGCTCTTGTAGAGCCGACTCACGGAGTTGCTGGTGCCCGATCCCATGGTGAAGGCAAGGCTTGAGGCTACGCCGAGGTCGCCGAACCACTCGTTATTATCCACTACCGTTGGAGGTGGTCCTTCGATGATGCCGACGAGGCGCACGAGATTGCGTAGCTCGCTGTTGCCGAACAGGGCCTTCTCGTCGTTGAAGGAACTGCGTCTCTCTACGATCTCGTTGGAGCGGATGGAGGCGATGTAGGCGTGCTTGTACCAATGGTATGGAGTCTGGTTACCTCGCAGCAGGTAGATATATTGCTTGTAGTAGAGCCCTCCGCCGGGAGCTGTCTCGGTGGTAGGATCTGCTGCGGTGGCTACGACCGTGTAGCCGTAGGGCAGGTCGGTGTAGATGGGTGCGTCGGTGGCGAAGCTGTTGCTGCGGGGTAGAATTTCTTTAGGAAGTGTTCGCCCGTTCCCTTGCCATCATAGGTACAGTAGCTGAAGATCAGGGGATTTGAGGAAGCTTTGTAGCCGCTGGTATTGTCGGCTGCGTAGCCTTCTATATCGGCTTGGATGAGCTTGAGCGAGAAGGTCTTCGAGCGTCCTATGTCGTGATGCGCGTATTCTTCCCAGTTGGAGGGCCATATGTTATCCTTGCCATACTCGCCGCTGTAGCTGAATGCCTCGAAGGTACCGCTCTTGAGTCGGCCTATGATGAGTTTCTCCACGTTCTTTTTCTCGGTGTCGTCGTAGCCGTACCACGAGGTGGCGTCCCAGTGGTCGTCGGGATCGTATTCCATTGATATGCCTGTTGAGCCTTTTAGCTCGATATTATCGTGTCCGGCGTTGCGCACGGTGCCGCACCAGTCCCAGCCGCTGTTCAGCTCGGGGTCGCCGTATTGGTAGACTTGCAGTTTCTTGTTGGTGCGGCGGTGTAGGATGACGCAGATCTTGTCACGGTAGATGGTGGCGGCGAAGTTGGCGTAAGTTTTCCCGTCATCGAGCATACGAGTTTTCTTGTATTCTCCCTTTTTCATATCCACCTCGCCGATCCATATCTGGCCATTGGTATTATTCTTCCAGAGCACGTAGAAGCGATTGCGGTATACGATGATCTCGCATCTTGGTATACGCCGAAATCATTGAGAAAGATCATTTTCTTACCGGTGTCGCCAACGGTGGATTGTTCCATTGTCCGGGTCTCGCCGTTCACCTCGAAAGCGATGAGGCGTATGGATGAGGGGCCGTTATTATCTATGTAGACCCCGTAGAGCTTCCCTTGGTAGTATTGTGCGTCGGTGAAGCAGTAATAGGCCCCTCCGTCTTTATCGATATTGTGGAATTCTTTCACCTTATACAGTTCGGGATGTTGGCTGATCTGTGCCTTGACGGTGGTGGTAGAGGCACAGATAAGCAAAAATATGGCGATCAGCGTATCGCTTGTGCTTTGAGTGTCGTTCTCATGTATATATCTGTTTAAGAGGTTTAGAAACTGATATTGAATTGTAACTGTACGGACTGCCTCTTGCCGAAGCTTCCGTTTACTCCGAGCGAGATGTTGTCAGCGAGGAAATAGTTCACCCCGGCCAAAGCGTACAGCTTGTGACGGGCGTGGAAGGTCTCGTCGATACGAACGGTATAGTCCTCGCCGGCATATGTCTTGGTGAACTCGTACCGGTCTTTCATCGTGTAGTCCTTGTAGAGGATGCCGGCGTAGGGCACGAAATTGCCCAGTGCGTATCCGGCTACTACGGGCACGGCCCACTCTAGGTAACGGCGGTTGAGGCTGAGGTCTCGCAAGGGGATGGTCTTGCCTTGGTAATACACCTCGGTGGTCATGTTATCGCTGTTGGCATAGCGCACGCCGGGTTGGGTAGACATGAAAAAGCGGTCGGTGAAGGCATGGCCGTAACCTAGCCCTCCGCTGTAGATGGGTACCATGTTCTTGCTGAAGATGGTACTGCTTAGGTCGTCATCATCTCGGAAAGTCTCCTCGTGGGTGAAGTTGGTGGTACCGATGCCTGCCCACAGGCTGAGATTGTCCCATACACGATAGGAGAGGCGCAGGGAAATACTGTTCATGATGAGTCGGTGACTTACCGAGTGATTGTCCTCGTCGATTTGTTCGGATGTCCAATTCTCCGGGTTTCCCATCTGCCCATCTTCATCCACGCCAAATGACGTGGTGGAGAGCCAAGGGGTACTGGTATCGTGACTTCCGTTGATCTGTAAGTTGAAACGTTTTTCCCCCGTAGGATATTTGTCTAAGGGGATCAATATATCCGCCTTGGCTTGATAGACAGTAAAAACGGATAAGAGTAGGAGTGTAAAATGTCTCATATCGCTATTTATTTAGTTGAATCATTTACGTTGTTATAATATAGGTTGGCGAAGTACTCGATGGGAGTGTTGCCCGTCACCTCCTTGAATTGGCGGTAGAAAGAGGTACGGGAGGTAAACCCAGCCGTCTTGTATAACTCCTGCGGCTCTTGTGTGAGGCACTTGGAAAATTCCCGTATGAGGTACTCTACCCGATAGATAGCCAGCCAGCGACTGAAGTTCATACCCGTCTGATTGTTCAAGGTAGAGGATAGCCGGGTACGGTTCGTGCAAGCGAGGTTGGCCAACTGGCACAAATTGAACTGTGGATCGAGATAAGGCTTCTTATCCTCCATGATTTGTAAGATGCGGCATATAGCCTGCGTTCGATTAGGGATGGCTTTTGCTTTTCTTCCATATTGGTACTGTCTTAAGTACCCGCATAAGAGGGACTTGCGAGGTCAAATATAGACAGTCCCATTTGGTAAATCAAGGGATGAGAAAAGATGCGAACGTATTGAAACTTGATCCGAACGATCTGGTACACCAAAGGCCGTAAAGCCCCTGCATCAAAGGCTAGACACGTACTTTAACAGATTATTTGCCGGTCTCTTTTCGTACGTTTCTGTATTGGTTGGGCGTAAGTCCGGTGACTTGCCGGAACTGCCGGAAGAAGGAGGTTCGGGAGGTGAAGCCTGATTCGGAGGCTAGTGCGGTGATGTCGCTGTCGGGACGTAGGGCGACGAGCGAAAGGAGGTGGTGTACCCTGTATTCAGCCAGCCAACGACTGAAGTTCATTCCCGTCTGCCTATTGAGGGTGGTGGATAGTTGTGTTCGGTTAGTACCACTAGACGGGAGAGGGTCACAAGGTCGAGATTAGGATTTAAGAAAGGCTTTTGCTCTTTCATAACTGATAGGATTCGTTGATATAGGAGATTATCAGCTTTTGTTGTGACCTCGGTGTTTGCCTCTGAATGATCTGGTAACTTTATTTGTGGCCGGGAGATTAGCGGAAGCGGATCGTGTATTAGCAACCAAGCCGCATGATGGCTTATCAATAAATCGAATAACTGGCGTAGGCGACGGCGATGATTTCTCCACCAAAGGTATCCTCCGGTTAGGATAGCCATGAGCAAAATAATGACTCCGGTAAGGATATACTGGATGAGCCGTGCCTGTTCCGCTTCCGCCTTCTGACTTTTTAAGCGGGTGGATAATAGTTCGTTTTGCAGGCTTTCGCTGATCATCTTTCTGCGTATGTTCATTTGCTCTTGGGCATAATGGGATTGTAGGGAGTCTGCCCGGTTTGCCTGTTGGATGGCTTCCGATTGATTTCCGGTCGCATAATGGCATTCGGACAACATACGTGCCACACGCACCTTATATTCCTCGATATTGTCTTTGTTCCTCAAGAGAGGCGTGGCGACATTATTGAATGAGACTCTGTCTAATTCCTCCAATACGGATAGTGCCTCTTTGTTTTTTCCATGTTTCCGGAGAGAGACGGCGTATTCCATGAAGAGTTGATATTGCAGATAGCTGATCGTGTGTATTTGGTGTTTCGCCTGAAAGTGGCGGATATCGGTAATGCATCGTTGGGTCCATTCCTCCGCTTCGGCGGTCTTTCCCGTACGGCTTAATGCTATAGCTTTTACTAAGTGAGGAGAGCTTATCACTTTATATTTCAAGTTCACCAATGCTGAATCCGCATAGATGAGTGCTTGGGGATATAATCCACATTCAAGACAAGCGCTAGCCGCCGTGATATACCAGTTTTGAGGATTTATATATGCATATTTTCGTGCCTCGTTTATCCATCGCTCGCATTCTGCGGGTTGGCGTATCTGTGCGTGAAGAAATGCCATACGCAGGTGATTCATGAGAAGGTGCTTGTCTTTTATGCGGATGGCATAAGGTTTCATGCGGTCGAGTAGCATTCTCGCATGGGCCGTGTCCTGTAATCTGCAATAGCGGGTGTATATGATTTGGCGGGTTGCCAGCAAAAGCGAGTCATTCCCTATTTCTTGGGCATGGGTTTCTATCTCTTCGCATAGCTGGTCGTTCAAGGGACCACTCAACAAAGAATAATCATTCAGTTGCGCTATTTGCTGATCCAATTGCTGCTTGGGTGGAAGAAGAGAGTGGGAGTCGCAGGCGTAAAGGACTGACAGTAGGAATATGTAAAGTATGCTTGTTTTCATGATGTCATAGTTTTATTTGTAATTCCAGACCGAAAAAAGGCTGGGTATTTTGTTGAAGGTAAGATCTCGTGCTGGCCGAATAGCGAGTGGGGCGTAAATCGGCGAGGTTGTTGGCAAAGAATGCCAGCGTGATGTGCTCTCCGAAAGCTTTGTTTACCCGGATATTCAGCATACCATATGGTTTATAAGAGTTTGGCAGGAATCGTTCCGGCGCGGTGGTGGAGAGTAAAGGCGCGAAGGCTGGATCCTCTTTCTGTGTCTCGGTGAACGGATGTATGATTCCGTCTGTTCCACACCAATATAGGGGCCATACATTCTCGCCAGTGCTACCGTTGTAGAGCGTACGATATTTATAGAGCCATATCATTTGCCACGTAAGGGTAGTGACCAGTCCGATTTTGGGGATGCGGGTGATGAAACGGAAGTTCGTGGAGATGATCTCCGAACGACTTTCATTTCCCGGTCCGCCTTGCTTGTCGTAAAAACCTACGTAGGGGTATTCTGTTTTATCTGTGTACTGGATCGGCCAGATCCCGTTAAGGGCCGTATTCTTTTCTCGTACATATAACCAGATCCCGTCTACGATTAGGGAGGTACGCAAGGGTGAGAAAGTCCCGAGGTCCGCTACCATCTCGATCCCATGTTTCTTCCTATGGAGTGTATTGACTGGTACAGATACCGGCGTGTAACTATATTTCTCTTGATAAGGGACAGCTTACCGTTCACCCATACCTGTCCATCTTTGTATTCAGGACGAAGTTGGGCGTGGTAGATAATCATATTCCCGATAGCTGAATGGAATATATTGTGCCGAGGAGGAAAAGCCATCCGTTTGTTTCTCGAAAAAAGCGGTCATGTCTAGTCGGATGGCCGGAGTCTTCCCTATAAGGCCAACCTCTATCTTTCGATTTACGGTAGGTTTTAATTTCATATTTTGTTCCATTCCGGGGACATGTGTCGTGAGAATACCAAGGGTGTTTCCACTTTCATTGCTATCATTATAATAGAAAGAGACCTTATCATTATAAATAGCTTCCGGGTAGAGTTTATCCAATGTCGGCATGAAACTGATCCATCCGAGCCCACCTTTTAAACTCAATGTATAGCCGGAGGGAGAGGAGAAGAGAGACCATAAGAGATTCAGGCGAGGTTCTGTCTGATAGATTAAGGCATAATCCCGGCTTTTCAATCCTTGATTTCTTAATCCGGCTTCTACATAGAGGTTGGAAGTCCGGTATGTGGCCTCAATGAAGCCACCGAACGTATGCAAGGACGGGATTTCCCGGAATGAGCGGGGACGGATAGATGTAGAAGGAGGCCTCTGCCGATCGAAATCCCTGCCTCGCCCTTCGTTACCCTCACTACGGTATGAGAATCCGGCTACTAAGCTGATCTCCCTCCCTTGTCGTAGAGGGAATAAGGTAGACGCCAGCATCTCGGTTTCTACATAAAAAGGTTGGCTTTCATTGACTAATGTGTACATGTAGTTTGAGGATAAAACACGGGCTTCCCATTCGCCGCTCTCTTTCTGGTCTGTATAAAGCTGGCTAGAGGCATTGTTGACCTGACTCTTTGTTTGTTTGCTTTTTTGAAGGGAACCGTCTATTCTCAGAGACAGCTTCTTGAGCCAACGTCGGTCGGGTTGCCATTCCCCTTGTATGGAAAATCGCTGATCCAATCGTTGTCTTTGTGTATGATTCTGCTCGTTGACGAATTGCTTTTCCTTTCCTATGCGAGAGGTGTAAGTAAGGCTTAATTCTAGTTTTTTCCCTGCGGGCAACCAATGGTAAAGGTTTGCCAAGCGTATGCCGCCGGTATGGAAATCGCCTTGGCTGGTATAGTCCGCTAACAGGTTGAGCGTATGGCCTTGTGGGGAGATACAGAAGCCTTTTCCAAGCATATATTGTTTCAGTTTCGGATTGTAACGTATGCTGGTGGAGAGAGGCATTCTACCTTGATGAGTCTTGAGTAATAATACGCTATTTGTTAAGTTTCCGTACCGGGCAGAAGGTATTCCCCGGATGATTTCCGCCTCTTTCACTTGGTTGAGAGATAGAAAACGGGCATCATATCCTTCGTAAGGCTCGTTGATGCCGGTGTTGAAATGAAGAGGAGAGCCGTCTACCCATATTTGGGCACCCATAGCTGCGTTCTTATGAAATTGGTTTACCCCGTTCTTTAAAGAAACCTCCCGCACTGAGAAATATTGTGCGTCTGTCACCCCAGAATTATTGGTGAGACCTCCCGGTAATAATTGTGTCAGATCAGCGATCGTGATCGGTTGCGTGTGTTCTAATGTTGATGCAGGAAGCAAGGAAACCGTACCCGGAGTCTTAGACTCGATGGCTGTTACCAAAATGTTGGGTAAATAAAAGGACAGAGTATCCGGTTGCTTTTGCCCGTGAAGGTAATTGCCGGATGAAGTGATGACAATAAGAGAAATATCGTCACGATCTTTATTGGTGTTTTGTACAAAGTTGAGTAACGCATAGTATTAAGACCTATTATAGCCAGATGACAATACTGAGATTTCCGCCCCCTCCGAGGGGCGATTGGGGACTTGTCGTTTGTTCGAGACTACCTATTAAACGAAATCCCGCTGATAAGGCGGAATGAATGGGATGCCGATATTCCATTTCCGCACCGATACCCAGACGGGTTGCCGTGCGAGCAATAAAATCCTCGTTCACTTTTTGCATGTTCTGCTCTAGCTTGATTTCTGCAGAGCCATTCTCATCCTTCTGCGTTTCCTTCTCCCATTTGATCTCGGTGCCATAGCCCGACACGATATACACGGACGGGCGGATACTTAGCTTGTTTTCTTTAGGTAGGCGGATTTGTCGAAGAAACGCGATCTCTCCGTGGAAGAGTCCTGTATATTGTTTGACCGTAAAAGGATATATGTAGAAATCATTTTCCAAACGATTCCATCCGACAGTCATTTGCCATGTGGATACCTTTTCGCCCGAAGTATCATTCTTTGTCGCCTCGTAACTTAGTTGGGTAGATAACATCCGTTGCCTTGCTAGGCGATAGGTGGCGAATGTAGTCCATATGGCAGACGAGCTTGTGGTGGGATTCCGTTGTAATATGCGGTTGGCCGTAGTTTGGTTGAATCGGGCTGTGGGCGACCAGATATGCGTCCACGATTTATTCGTTCGGGTAAAACGACCTTGGTAACTGATTTGATGCAGCCGTTCTTCCCAGCCTCTCAAGTTGCCGGAGTTATTTGGATTGTCCGCTAATTGCTGGGTCTCGTAGAAGAGATCATGGAAAAGACTCCAATGCTCTTTTAGGTTTCCGTTTGCAAGGAAACACCTAGGCGTTTTCCTTGGCTGCGAAACAGGAAACTTCCCGATAATTCTTGCATCGGAAGCCAATACCCCAGAGGAAATGTATAAAGTTTATCTTTACTATCCGTATCATACGTTAATTCCTCTGTTCGATGGGTATAATGGATCGAGGCTCCAAAACGTCTGCGTACTTGTTCGTAAACGACACCTCCTGATATCCGGATTAAGTGTGCCATCCCATGGTAGATATGGTAAGAGGAGCGATCTTCGTTGCTTGTAGCTGTATAGTCTCCATCTATCCCGACCTTGATTTCGGGGATAAGACGTAAGCCGCTTGTCCGTAGATCCTGTATTTCTCGATGCGTTGTGGCTCTCCCAAGGAATCGCCGGCCGTAATCAGATAGTCCGGTTGCGATAATAAATTCCATTTTCTCCCTTCCAGTAGGCTTTGCGACCAATCGATACCACCCGCCAGCCAAAGCAGACCCAGCTTTCGGTTACCGGATACATAAGCCCTATAGGTCTGTGTTTGATCCGGCTGGTCGCTGGCAGGTAAGGCGGCTTGATGGATCAAATAACTTAAACCAGCTTCCATAGCGCTGTCCTTAGGCACATAGCTGATGCTGACAGGATTGGCGGATAAAGCCCATGCGCTCTCTTGTTGAGCCCATGACCGTGAGGCATAGACAGATAGTGATATCATATATAGAATGATAGTGATCTTCATAGAGGCTTACCGTTTTAAGGAAGGTGGACTTTTCTCGAAATCCTCGGCGGTGTTATTGGAATCTTTCCAGCGGAAGCGTTTCCCCTCTTGCTCATATTTCCGACGCATTGCCAGGCCGGAGCCGCCGGACGTGGCTATACCCGGACTCACATCCATAGAAGATGGGATACGTGTGTAAGCTACCGTAGAGGTTGAAGAGACGAAATTTGCGATATCCAGCACCCAATCAGCGGGTATATGGAGGTATTTTAGCGTATTGAAACTCTCAGGTTCTTTTTGGATGTGATCCGGATTGGCGATCCATTCTCTTAAGTCCGTTTTGGGACGGAACAAGAGGATCGTCGGGCCGTTCATGGAAAACAGATAGGAGAAACCGGTGCCACGCCATACCAAGTTTAGAGGTTTTACACCGGCGGAGATTTGGCTTCCGGTCAAGATAGGATCCCAAAAAGCCCATTCCACGCTGGATAAATCGAGCGAGGCCGGAACTCCCACTTCGCTATTGGTATGGTTTATGGCGTTAATCGCTATCGTTTGTCGCTCCCCCGGTTGAATGGGATATTCGGCTCCCGTTCCCGGAAACTCCCAGCACATCATGAATAAAGGTATTTCTTTCATATCGGTATGGAGCATCCATCCGGAAGGCTTTGTCACGCTTACGGGTCCTGCTTGTGCGATACATAGGCCATCTAGGAAAATCAAGTCATCGGAGTTATTGACCAACGTGAGGTATTGATCTTTGTTATAGACATTTTTCCCGTCAGGCCAGAGACAACCGCTGAAATAAATCTCGCTAATCAGCAGACGGCCTCGTTCGGACACTTCCAAAGGTATTTCCACGGATCGTTCTTCTCCATTGGCCTCGAACTGGATATTGGAGAGGCTACCACTCAATATATAATCCCTGTTGCCAGTCGTGGTTTCCTGATTTGCGGAGATTGCGCATATGCCAGCGGTTAGTTCAAATAGTGCTAGTCCATTTGTGTCGGTGGTCGTGGTGTAGACACAGCCTATACTTTGATTGATTAGTGTGACCGGGATATTCGCCAAGGAGATATCTGCGTATCCGGAAGGTTTCTTCAATTGGATATGGATACTCCCCGTTTTGAAATACTCATTCTCGCATCCTGCCAGAAAACACAGACAGAGCAGGTGGGTGAGGAGAGAAAGATGTTTGTCTATCATGAATATGGGGCATTGTGCTTAATAACTGTAGACAAATATATGTGATTTTTTTATATTTCCATTTAGGAGCTAAAAACATTAACATGTGTTCTTCTTATTTCGGTAGCTTCAGCACGAACCGGATCAAGGCCACGAACACCTTCCCGTACCGGTCCAGCTTGATTTGCCCCACGCCCCGGATGTCGCTGAACTGGTCCAAGGTGACCGGTTTCTTCTCCACCATGTCTTCCAAGGAATCGTCGGAGAAGATGATATAAGCCGGCGTATGCTCTCGCTCGGCAATTTGCTTGCGAAGCTGGCGGAGGGAGTCCAGCAAGGTCTCGTCCGTGGAGGCGGACCGGATCGGCCGGATCGGCTGGGCTTTGAAGGAAGATTTCCGCTCGCCTCTCCGGACGGGGCGTGTCAGCTCATCCGGTTCCCGATAGATGACGAGCTGGGCCTTTTGCTCCCCGTACAGGACACGCCTGCCTAACGGGGTCATCCGCAAGACACGCTCGGCGGCGTAGTCGATCTCCATGTACCCGAGTTGGATCATCTGGTAAATGTACTCCTTCCATTCCTTATAAGAGAGGTCCCGTCCGGCGCCGTACGTCTTTAGCTTATCGTATCCTCTCTCCAAGAGTTCCGCCCGACCGGAGGCACGTAATATGTCGATCAGCATTTGCATGCCTACATGCTCGCCGGTCCGGATGACGGCGCTCAGCGCTTTTTGTATCAAGACACTGCCATCGAAGCGTTGCGGAGGGTTCTTGCACACGTCGCAGTTGCCGCAATCATGGTCCGCTTCCTCGCCGAAGTAACTGAGCAGGACACGGCGGCGGCACATATCGGACTCGCAATACCGTCTCATCCGGTTTAGCTTCTCCAAGTTCACCTCGCTTTGGCCACTCTCCTCGGCGAAACGGCGAAGTACGATCAAGTCGCTCAAGGAATAGAACAGGAGGGTATCGCTTTTCATCCCGTCCCTTCCGGCACGGCCGATCTCTTGGTAGTAATTCTCGATACTCCCCGGCATGCTGTAATGCACGACCCAACGGACATTACTCTTGTCGATACCCATCCCGAAAGCTACCGTGGCGCACACCACGTCCACCCGGTCGTTGATGAAATCGTTCTGGGCCTGTTCCCGTTGGGCGGGCAGGAGGCCGGCGTGTAGGCGATCGCTTGATATTATACATCGCCAACTCATCGGCCAGCTCGGTCGTATCGTTGCGGCGCATGCAATAGATGATACCGCTCTGCTCCCGGTGCCCCCGGATGAAATGGACGATGGCGGCGATCTTCTCTTTCTTGTTAAGTCCCCGGCGTACCGTGAGGGAGATATTCGGGCGGTCGAATGACGATATGAACGTTTGGGGCGTGCGAAGCCGTAACTGCTCTAGGATATCCTTCCGGGTGATTTTATCGGCGGTAGCGGTCAGGGCCACGACCGGGACTTTCGGGAAACGTTCCTTCAAGATCGCCAGTTGCGTGTATTCCGGACGGAAGTCATGTCCCCAATGCGATACGCAATGCGCCTCGTCGATAGCGATGAGCGAGATGTCCAGCCGGGGCAGGAACCAGTCCGCTTCCATCTTGATCCGTTCCGGGGAGATATACAATAATTTGATCTTGCCCTGCACGCAAAGTTGCTTCACCTGTTGTTGCTCCTCTTCCGGCATCATACTGTTCAACGCCGCCGCCGGGATGCCGTTGGCGATCAACCCCTCTACTTGATCCTTCATCAAGGCGATCAAGGGGGACACCACCAAAGCCGTACCCGGCAGATAGATAGCCGGTAGCTGGAAACAGATCGACTTGCCTCCACCCGTGGGCATCAGCACCAACGAGTCCTCTTTCTGTAAGATACGCTGTATGATGTCCGCCTGCAAGGGACGGAAGGAGGTATATCCGAAGAACTTCTTCAGTAGTAGTAATAATTCTTTCATATCGCTTTACGGGCATAAAAAGCGCAAAGATAGTTTATATCATAAAGTTTTACTACCTTTGCCCGCATTATTTACATAACGAGCCGTGATGGCTCACCCTATTTTAGAATGACATTTGAAGATTTAGATTTGATAGAGCCGATACGTAAGGCTCTCGTGCAAGAAGGTTATACGACTCCAACACCTATACAATCAGAAGCGATTCCCATCGTTTCGCAAGGTTATGATTTATTGGGTTGCGCCCAGACAGGAACCGGTAAGACGGCGGCGTTCTCCATCCCGATTATCCAGCGGTTATATCTCCAGAAGAAGAAAGGTTACAAACGGGGTATCAAGCATTGATCCTTACGCCTACCCGTGAGCTTGCCATCCAGATCGGAGAGAGCTTTGCCGCTTACGGCCGTTTCGCCGGATTACGCCATACGGTGATATTCGGCGGGGTGGGACAGAAGCCCCAGACGGAAGCCTTGGAAAGAGGCATCGATATATTAATCGCTACGCCGGGACGTCTGCTGGACTTGATCGGACAAGGATTCATCCACTTGGATACCTTGGAGTATTTCGTCTTAGACGAGGCGGACCGTATGTTGGACATGGGCTTTATCCATGACATCAAGCGTATTTTACCGCTATTGCCCAAGAAACGCCAGTCCTTGTTCTTCTCCGCTACCATGCCCCCTGAGATCGAGCGCTTGGCAGGTACGATCTTGAGCGAGCCGCAAAAGGTGGAAGTAACCCCGGCCTCATCGACCGTGGATGCGATCGACCAATCCGTTTATTTCGTCGAGAAGGCCGAGAAGATCAACTTGCTGAAAAGCTTGTTGGAGAACCCGGAACTGGAATCCGTATTGATCTTTACCCGTACGAAACACGGGGCGGACAAGGTGGCCCGTGTCTTGTCGAAAGCGGAGATAGGGGCGGAGGCGATCCATGGCAACAAGAGCCAGACCGCTCGCCAGCGTGCCTTGACGAATTTCAAGGATCATACGACCCGTGTGCTGATCGCTACGGATATCGCCGCCCGTGGAATCGACGTGGATCATCTGACGCACGTCATTAACTATGAGCTTCCTAACGTACCCGAGACTTATGTACATCGGATCGGGCGTACGGGTCGTGCGGGCCGTGAAGGTGTGGCTTTCTCTTTCTGCGACGCCGAGGAGGTACCTTTGTTGAAAGATATCCAGAAACTGATCGGCAAGGAAGTCCCCGTAGCTGGTGGCCATATGTATGAGACCAAGGAGGTGAAAGCCGCCGTAGCGAGAAGAAAGAAGCGATCAAGCAAGAGTCGAAACGCCGTAATATGTTCGGAAGCAAACGTGACGGCAGTTACTGGCGTAACAAGAAGCGTGCCGCCAATTCCTCTAAGTAATCTAAGTTATTGTATTGCAATGACGTATAGTGCCAGTCCTTTCCATAGCATTGGCACAGTCGTGCCACGCTGGTGGCATAGCCGTGCCACAACGATGGCAAGGGCGTGCCATAAGGATGGCACAGCTATGCCACCCATATGCCACCCGGTTCGTCACCTAAGTATCCAAACAGTCCGCTTTAGCGAGCTGTTTGGCGCTATTACCCTATACTTTCTTTTAAAATGAGGTAATCTCTGGAATATTTCATTATTTTTGTGATTCAATTGTGAGTGAAACTTAAGGGTTGACGTTTGTGCTGATTGTAAAGGAGGACATAATATCTCGGATCAATAATGGCGATGCCAAAGCATTTGAACAATTATATACGACCTTCTACGTGTACTTGTGCGCCGTAGCGACTAAATATGTCTATAACCCGGAGGCGGCACGTGAGATCGTTAATGATGTCTTCATGAATGTATGGAATCACCATTCGGCGTTAATACATCCGGTAAACGCTTATTTAATTCGCTCGGTACGTAATTATTGCCTGAATTATTTAAGAGATAAACGCCAGCAAGAAGTCCCTTTATCAGATGTACAAGAAAACTTATTGTCGATACAAGAGTTGCAGATAGACGCCGATCCCCATCCGTTGGCTTATCTGGAGAATAAGGAATTCGAGGAGAAAATCTATCGTGCCGTGGATTCCTTGCCCGCTAAATGCCGGGATATCTTCGTGCAATATCTTTACCATAACAAGACCTATGAGGAAATAGCGATAACAAATCATATCAGTTCCAGTACGGTACGAGTACAGATCAAGATCGGTTTGGCGAAGTTGCGTGAACTTTTAGGCGATCTTTACCCTCTTTTCTTACTTATATTTAATTTTTTCGAAAAATAATTGGAATCTCCTTAAACGGAATCTCTAAAACATGTGTATATAATAGAAACCGGGTTGAAAACCGGCTCCTTTGTTAATATCATGGAAATAGAGAATAAACACATAGAAGATTTAATTTATAGCTACCTCATGGGAGATATATCCGAGGAGGGGCGAAATGAATTACTACAATGGTTGGAAACGGATGACGCTCATAAACAACGCCTTTCCGAGATGGCGGATTGTTGGGCGACGGCGCATGTACCTTTGTTTGCCTCTGATATGAAAGCCGATTTCCAAAAACATTTCGGGGCACTTATCGATCCCGCTATTCCTTCTGAAAAGATCATTGGCTAAATTTTCGGTTTTTAGGAAAAGTTGCCGCCTCGGTCTTGATCGTGGTATCGGTGGGGACTGCCTCTTATTATATAGGTACGAGACATAATCAGCCGAAATCTGCCGCCTTGGCTTATTTTGAGACGACAACTCCTATGGGAGCCCAAACGAAAGTCGTTTTGCCGGATCAATCCGTGGTTTGGGTCAACGCAGGTTCCACGTTGAGATATGGCAGTGATTTCAATACGAACGGACGTAGCGTACAATTGGATGGTGAGGCTTACTTCGAGATTACCCGGGATTCCCTTAAGCCTTTTATCGTAAAATCAAAGAGATTG
>ENA-OQAA01000359-OQAA01000359.1-human-gut-metagenome-genome-assembly--contig:-NODE-359-length-32189-cov-2.353222_pt1 | contig 32189 bp, 39 predicted proteins | sample MGYA00242489_ERZ504515 | MGnify/ENA primary metagenome ERZ504515 (study PRJEB26092, sample SAMD00036237) | human gut metagenome | host: Homo sapiens | study: EMG produced TPA metagenomics assembly of... | reverse complement strand
AAGAAAACAAGAATAAACAGAAGGGAGAATGGGAAAATTTAACAGGGGTCAAATTACTGTGAATTAAGGGGACTACTTTGAGTGGATTTCCATTTTGCTGCAAGCATAGTCGATGCAGGCTTGCAGGTTCCATTGTGCGGGAAGTGTCTGCGTGCTGTCCTGCTGTTGCGTACCGATAGCGGTTTCCTGCGTTTGCGGCATTGCGTTGCCGACACAGGTGCTTGCCGCACAGAGCGATATTACGGTCAATCTTTTTACATTTATCATATTACCTTGTTTCTATGGTTTTACCATTGCAAAAGTATGCGCAGCCTCTTGAAACGGCAAAAACAATAGACCATTGCCGTGATTGTGCCGACGGATTACTTTTTCCTGCCGATAATTAAGAGTTTGCTTTGCTGTTTTTATGAGGTGTCAAAATACACTTGCTGATTTCTATTAGGCACGATTTCACGGAAAACACAGGTTTTCTTTATTCTTTTTTATCGTGAAAATCCGTGAAATCCGTGCCTAATAGAAACCAATAGTAAGAGAATTTTAGTTTTGCCCCCGTAAAGACAGTAGATATTTTCCCAAAGAACTTCTTTATAGAATACCGGACAAAAATCAAGCTGGCTATAACTTTTCAGTTTTTTATTTGTTATTTATATAAAAGTATTTTATATTTGTAATGATTATAATTTGAACTTTATGAAAAACCTTGTTACCAGTATCTGGCAATTCTATGTCGATGGCTTCCGAAGCATGACATTGGGGCGTACCTTGTGGCTGATAATTGCAATCAAATTGTTTATCATGTTTTTTATTCTTCGTCTTTTCTTCTTTCCGAACTATCTGAATGAAGCTGCCGGAGAAGGCGATAAAGAAGATTACGTCAGCAGTGAACTGATTATGCGGGCAGGAAGATAGGGGATAGTGATAAGCGGTTAGTGATTAAGGAGGGAGGTATTCCTTTTCCTTATTTATACCTTATACTTTATATTTTATACTTTAATTTCATACTTAATATTTATTCTCATGCTTGAAAACATTGACACTTCTCTGATTGATTGGTCGAGAGCGCAATTTGCCTTGACCGCTATCTATCACTGGATTTTTGTGCCGCTTACTTTAGGATTGGCGGTAATTATGGGCATCATGGAAACGGTGTACTACCGTACGGGTGACAAGTTCTGGAAACATACTGCCAAGTTCTGGATGAAACTCTTCGGCATCAACTTTGCCATAGGTGTGGCAACGGGACTGATTCTGGAGTTTGAATTCGGTACGAACTGGAGTAATTACAGTTGGTTTGTGGGCGACATCTTCGGTGCGCCGCTTGCTATCGAAGGTATTCTGGCATTCTTTATGGAAGCCACGTTCATTGCTGTGATGTTCTTCGGTTGGGACAAGGTAAGCAACGTTTCCACCTGGCTTCTACCTGGCTTACGGGACTTGGTGCTACTATCTCCGCCTGGTGGATTCTGGTGGCGAATGCTGGATGCAGAATCCGGTAGGTATGGAGTTTAATCCCGATACCGCCCGTAACGAGATGGTTGACTTCTGGGCGGTGGCCACTTCGCCGATGGCAGTCAATAAGTTCTTCCACAGCGTGCTGTCCGGCTGGGTGCTGGCTGCGGTGTTCGTGGTAGGTGTGAGTTGCTGGTATCTGTGGAAAAACCGTGAGAAGAAGTTTGCTTTGGCAAGCATAAAGATAGCTGCTGGGTAGGACTGTGCGCCGCTGTGCTTTCCGCGTGGACGGGAGACGGTTCCGGTTATCAGGTGGCACAGAAACAACCCATGAAGCTCGCTGCCATGGAGGGTTACTATCAGGGGCAGGAAGGAGCCGGACTGGTGGCTTTCGGCATTCTCAATCCCGATAAGAAGACGGCCGATGACGGTAAGGATGCTTTCCTCTTCCGCATGGAGATTCCCAAGTTCCTTTCATTGCTTGCCGAGCGCGATTCAAAGGCTTTCGTACCGGGCATCAACGACCTGCTGAAAGGCGGCTATCCCTTGAAAGACGGTACAACCGCGCTCTCCGCTCAGGAGAAGATTGAAAAGGGAAAGACGGCTATCGGGGCTTTCTCCGCTTATCGTGCCGCCAAAGCTGCGGGCAACGATGCCGAGGCGCAGGTGGCTGCCAAAGTGTTGAAAGAGAATGTGGCGTATTTCGGTTACGGTTATATCAAGGATGTGAACGAACTGGTTCCCAACGTGCCGCTTACTTTCTATATGTTCCGTGTCATGGTGATACTGGGGGGTACTTCATCCTCTTCTTCATCGTGGTTCTCGTTCTTGCCTACAAGAAGGATTTGTCGCAGATGCGCTGGATGCATTGGGTGGCAATGCTGACCATTCCGCTGGGCTATCTTGCCGGGCAGGCCGGTTGGGTGGTTGCCGAATGCGGACGTCAGCCGTGGGCCATTCAGGATATGTTGCCCACAAGTGCCGCCATTTCCAAACTGGATGTAGGCTCCGTGCAGACCACATTCTTCATTTTCCTTGTACTGTTCACCGTTATGCTGATTGCCGAAGTAGGCATTATGCTGAAAGCCATACGGAAAGGACCGGAAAAAGAACTTTCTCATCAATCATAACTTATAACTCATAACTCATTACATGAATACCTATATATTTCTTCAACATTATTGGTGGTTTATAGTATCCCTGTTGGGAGCCATCCTTGTATTCCTGCTGTTTGTGCAGGGCGGTAACTCGCTGATATTCTGTCTGGGCAAGACGGAAGAGCAGCGCAAGATGATAATAAACTCTACGGGGCGCAAGTGGAATTTACGTTTACTACGCTCGTAACGTTCGGCGGTGCGTTCTTTGCATCGTTCCCGTTGTTCTACAGTACGAGCTTCGGCGGTGCGTACTGGTTGTGGATGATTATCTTGTTTACTTTCGTGTTGCAGGCTGTAAGCTACGAGTTTCAGTCGAAAGCGGGCAATCTGTTGGGCAAGACGACGTATCGCGCTTTTCTGGTGATGAACGGAGTGGTAGGGCCGGTGCTGCTGGGCGGTGCGGTGGCAACGTTCTTCACGGGTTCGGAGTTCTATATCAACAAAGGTAATATTGCCGATACGGTGATGCCGGTTATCAGCAGTTGGGCCAATGCGGGGCATGGGCTGGATGCGTTGCTCAATCCGTGGAATGTAGTGTTGGGACTGGCTGTGTTCTTCCTGGCGCGTATTCTCGGTGCGCTTTACTTCATTAACAATATCGGCGATGCGGATTTGGTGAAACGTTGCCGTCGTGCGCTGTGGGGCAATACGGGTCTGTTTCTGGTGTTCTTCCTTGCATTCGTTATCCGTACGCTGCTTGCCGAAGGCTACGCGGTAAATCCGGAAACCGGAGAAGTATTTATGGAACCCTATAAGTATCTGACAAACTTTATCGAAATGCCCGTGGTGCTGCTCGTATTCTTTATCGGTGTGCTTGCCGTGCTTTGGGGAATTGTCCGCACGGTGTGGAAACCGTCTTTCGACAAGGGTATATGGTTTGCAGGCGCAGGCACTGTGCTCACGGTATTGGCGCTGTTGCTGGTGGCTGGTTATAACAATACTGCCTATTATCCCTCTATCGCCGACCTGCAAAGTTCGCTTACGCTGGCAAACAGTTGTTCCAGCCAGTTTACGTTGCGGGTAATGGCCTACGTATCTGTCCTGGTTCCTTTTGTGCTTGCCTACATTTTCTACGCATGGCGCAGCATCGACAGGAAGAAGATAGATGCTGCAGAGATGCAGGATGAAAAAGGACACGCCTATTGATTTTATAACTCCGGGGATTTGCTCCCGGTTTCCCTGGAGTTTCTTTGAAAATGCCGGGGGATATAAGAGAAAACTCCTCACGTTTGGGTTGCAAACGTGAGGAGTTTTCTTTTCGTTCTTATGTTCTTTTGTCCGAAAACTGGATTATCATTTTCCGCTTCCGCATTCTTAATCATCTGCTCGCTGGCATACATGAATATTACCACACGGCGATTTTCGCTGGCCGACAGGCTTTCGTCGTATTCATTGTAGCCCACACCTTCCACTTGCTTGAACTGAGAGGGAGATACGCCGCAATCCTGCAGATAATTCTCTACGGCATAGGCACGGTTCTTGGACACCTTCATGTTGGCTTCGTACGTACCGACCTTGTCCGTATGGCCTATGATGGCGATGTCCGTAGTTGTGTCTTCCTTCAGAATCTTGGCGAGGTCGCGCAAGGAAGCTTTCGCATCGTTGCTCAGCGTAGAGGAGTTGAAAGCAAACAGAATACCGGAGTCGAACGTCACCTTGACGGCATCCAGATTATTGGCATCTTTCACCATTTCCACCTGTGCGCCTTCAATCTTGGCAGCTTCGGCAGCCTTTTTATCCATCTTATGACCGATAGCCACACCTGCACCCGTACCTACCGCTGCGCCTACTGCCGCACCGATAGCAGCGCCTTTACCCTTGCCGAACAGTCCGCCGATAATAGCTCCTGCCGCAGCACCCGAGCCACCGCCGATAATGCCGCCTTTCGTCGTATTGTTCATTGTACCGCAACTACCAGTAGTATGGCGCCGCTCAGCAGAAATGCTGTCATTTTCATCTTTTTCATACCTTTTATTTTTTAATTGGTTCAAGTTTTACTAATGCAAATTTATGTATATAATACATTTGTTGGCATTAAAAAGTTTACCATTGCAGTTTTTTTAGAGAATTTTCCTTTTAATAAAGAGAAAACGGCCAGTCTTATACGTTACTTGTAATTCAGGAAGTTTTCCTGCACCAGCTTTCCTGCCTGCCACACGGCGCGTATGTTCAGTTCCTTGTCCATGATGAGGATGTCGGCGTCCTTGTCCTTTTGCAGGGAACCTTTGCGGTCGTACACGCCATGATGCGTGCCGGGGTTTCGGAAGCCATGCGCAGGGCGTCGCCCAACGGGATACCCGCCTTGACCATAGTACGCACCAGCACGTCCATGGTAGCGATACTGCCTGCCAATGAGGAGCGGTCGGCAAGCTTGCACACACCGTCTTCGATGATGTAGCGCGGGTCGTTGATTTCCTTGCCTTCGGTGGCGGCGCAGGAGAGGGCGTCCGTTACGAGGCAGGTGTGCTCTACACCTTTCAGCTTGTATGCCAGTTTCAGGATGGTGGACGGCAGGTGGATGCCGTCGGCAATGAGTTCGATGGTCATGCCGTCGGTCAGGTAAACGCTTTCCACAGTGCCTTCGTACTTGTACTCGCGGCGTTTGTGGAAGCCGGGCATGGCATTGTAGAAGTGGGCGGCATGGGTAAATCCGGCTTCGTAGGCGGCACGGATGCCGTCGTATTCGGCTTCGGTATGCGATACGGCTGCCAGTATGCCTTTTTCGCGCAGGTAGCTCGCAAACTCCAGTGCTCCGGGCAGTTCGGGAGAGGCGTCCCAGCGGCGGATGCAACGGGTGCTTTCCACCAACTCGCGGTATTCCTGTCTGTCAATCTCCTTCACCTGTCGCAACTGTTCGCCTGCCATTTTCTTGTTGAGATAGGGACCTTCGATGTGCAATCCCAGTACGGGGCTGCCAGGCTCTGCCATAAGCTGCTCGCACACTTGGGCTGCCTGGTGCAGCTTTTCGAACGGAGACGAGGAAATGGTAGGGTAGAAACTCGTAGCGCCATGACCGAGGTGTGCATTGATGATGCTGCGAAACGCTTCTTCGGTACATTCGGTGAAGTCGTGGCCGCCACCGCCATGCGCGTGCATACACACGAAGCCGGGCACGATATACATGCCTTTGGCATCGATGAGGCGTGCGCCGATGAGGGCGAGGTCACAGTTGGTCACTTCGAGTATTTTTCCGTCGCGCATCAGGACGGAACCTTCATTCAGCCAGCCTTGCGGGGTGAATATGCGTCCGTTGATAATTTGAGTAAGCATTTTTAGATTTATGATTTAAGATTTATGAATTATAATCCCAGCGTTGTGCTTTTGAATTTATCGAAGGCCAAAATTAAGCATTATAAATTAAAAATCCTATATGCGGGATTTTTTAATCATCTTCTTCTCCGTCTTCGGTGGCGGCGTTGTTTCTGCCGATATTTGCGTATCTTGCCGTATACCAGCCAGACGAACAATACTCCAAACACGGAGAATATCAGTAGTACGATGCCCGTGTTGAGGTTGTCGCCTTTCACACGGCTCCACATTTCGAGTACGAGTTCGGTGCGGTTGCCGAAGTCGCGTATCATGGCGCAGCGTTCCACCACTTTCCTGTCGGGATATTGCACGGGGTTTATCTGCAGGCTGTCCGCACCCACACCTTCACCGAAGAAATAGCTGAGGTCGGAACGTGTCGCGATGGCGGTGTCCCGTTTGGCTCCATGATTTCAGGAGTGGCAACGGCGCTGACGTAGCCTATGGCGTCCATATTGCGCAGGGCGATGTCGGGCCGGCAGAGGTAGTTGATGAAGTAAGCGGCAGCTTTGGGATTGCCTGCATATTTGGGGATTACCCAGCCGTCGTACCAGATGTTGCTGCCTTCGCGCGGCACTTCGTAGGCAAGGTCCACGCCCACGGCACGGGCTTCTTCGATGGCCCATACGGCGTCGCCGCTCCAGGTGAGGTTGAGCCAGGTCTTGTTCTTGGTCATCATCTCCTTGCCGAAGTCGGCTTCCCAGCCTGCGATGTTGGGCTTCATGGCTTTCAGATACTTCTCGGCAAGGGCTATGGCTTCGGGAGAGTTATCGTTCATCAGTTGCTCCACGGTGACGGTGCTGTCGGCAAGCTGTCGGGCATGGGCGTAGATGATGGCGGTTCCGTAGGCATCGCGGTAACTGTCTTTCATCAGGATTTTGCCTTTGTTCCTGGGGTTCCAAAGACAGTGCCAACTGCCGGCTTCGTCGGGGGTGATGAAGTTGCGGTTGTAGAGGATGCCGGCTGTGCCCCACATGTAGGGTACGGCATAGTCGGTGGTGGTGCGTTCCGGCTGGCTGGTCTTGTTCAGTTCTCGGCGGATGTAGGGGGAGATGTTGGCAGATAGTCCGGGGTCTTGCCGAAGTTGCGGTCGATGGGCAGGAGAAGGTCTTTCTTCAGCATCCGCTCGATGATGTACTCCGAGGGGCATACCACGTCGAAATCCTCGTGGCCGCGCTCTATCTTGGTGAGCATGATTTCGTTGATGTCGAACACCTGGTAGATGAGGCGGATGTCCTCGCCCGTCTGCTGCTTGTACCAGGCGGGAAATTCGGCCAGTACATCTTCGTCGATGTAGTCGGCCCAGTTGTAGACTTTCAGTACGTGGCTGCGCTCTTCACCCGAATCTTTGCACGAGACGGCTGCGAGGACGAGGCAAAGGAGAAGGAATATGTCTGTTAATCTTTTCATTTTTTATTCAGCAGGTTTATCTTGACTATGCTTTCGTTTTTCGGCTTACGGGATGAATCTCTCTGTGCTGCGGGACGAATACTCTTATCTTGCGAGACGCAGGCGGACTTATTTCTTCCGTGCACGTTCCGCACGCTTGTTGATGACAATCAGCAGCACCAGCACCGTAATGAAAATAAGGGTGGACAGAGGACGCAGCTCCGGTGTCAGTCCGCCTTTACGCGCATCGGCGTAGATGTAGGTGGAGAGCGTTTCCAGTCCTTCGTTTCCAATGGTGAATATGGTTACTGCGAAGTCGTCGATAGAGAGCGTGAAGGCAAGGATGAAGCCGCTGATCATGCCCGGAAGTATCTCCGGCAGAATTACCTTGCGCAATGCCTGAAAGGGAGTGGCGCCAAGGTCGAGGGCGGCTTCGTACACGTTCTGGTTCATCTTCTTCAAGCGGGGCATTACGCTCAGCACTACGTAAGGGGTGCAGAATGTGATGTGCGCCAGTACCACGGTTGTGAATCCCTGCGAGATACCGCAACTGACGAACAGCAGGAACAGCGACACGCCCGTAATGATGTCCGCATTCATCATCGGAATGGCATTGGCGAAGTTCATTACCCGGCGCGTGCGTGTGCGCAGGTTGAAGATGCCGATGGCCGCGATGCTGCCCAACGCCGTACTGGCGGTGGCTGCTAACATGGCAATGGCAAATGTGTTCCAGATGGCGCTCGTCAGCGAGTGGTGCATGCCGCCTGTGAAGAGGGAGCTGTACAGCTTGGTGGAGAATCCCGTCCAGTTGCCCAGCACTTTGGCTTCGGTGAAAGAGAATACCATGATGATAAGGATAGGCGAGTACAGCAGCGCAAGCAGCAGCCACAGATACCCTTTGGCAAGAATACGCGTCATCATATCACACCTCCGCTTTCATTGGATGCGCCGTCCTCTTCGTTCGTAAAGAGGATGGTGACGCCTATCAGCAACAGCATGATGAGCGACAGGGCTGCACCGTAGTTCCACATTCCGTTGTATATGTTCTCCTGCACGGTTGTTCCGAAGAGTTTGATGTTGTTCATCGTCAGCAGTTCGGCTATGGCAAAGGTGCTTACCGTAGGCATGAACACCATTACGATGCCGCTCATGATGCCCGGCATGGAGAGGGGCAGGATTACTTTGCCGAATACCTGCAAGGGATTGGCTCCGAGGTCTTGGGCGGCTTCTATGAGGCTGCGGTCCATTTTCTGCAGAGTGTTGTAGATGGGGTATATCATGAACGGCAGGAAGTTGTAGACCATGCCGAACACAAGTGCGCCTTCGCCCAAAGGCAGGTTCAGAAAGTCGAACAGCGCCACTGTGGCGAGTGTGCGTATCAGTATGTTCACCCACATGGGCAGGATGAACAGCACCACCATGGTCTGCGAAGTGTTGAACTGCTTCTGGCTGAGGATGTATGCCGCCGGATAACCCAGCAACAGGCAGGTCAGCGTGGTGATGAGGCGATGCCGATGGAGTAGATGAAGGTGTTCATCGCCTCCGGGTGCATCATGAACTTGCGGAAGTTGGCAAAGGTGAAAGCTCCGTCGGCATCCGTAAAGGCGTACAGCACAATCAGCAGTAGCGGCACTATCGCAAATATCAGCAGGAACAGTGCGTAGGGCAGTGTCCAGTTGCGTCGCCGCAGGAAGAAATGGGATAACTTATCAAACATTACTCTATTATATCTTATATCAAGCGCTACTCTATTTAATCAAGTATTGCTTTATTATATTAGGATTATGGACGGTAAGATGACGGGATGATATCTTATCGTTTTATCACTCTGATGTTTTCGGGCGCTATCCGTATGCCCACGCGGTCTCCGTCGTCCCAAACGTCGTTGGTGTCTACGAAGATGTCCTCGTCCCAGTCGGTAAACACGGTGAGGTGATAATGGTTTCCTTTGTAGAGGATGAATTTCACTTCGCCCGTCAGTCGTCCGTCTTCTTCGTTATCCTCCAGGATGACGTTTTGGAAGTCCACTTCCACCGTTACAGGCGTTTCGGGACCGATGTCTTGCACCGGACTGCATTCGAAGCTGCAACCCAGAAATTCCACGTGCGTTTCGTCCAGGAGCTTGCCCTCGAAAGTGTTGCAGGTGCGTTCTTTCTTCATTACGTGGATGTCGAAAGGTTTTACCAGCAGACCCACTTCGCGGCCTGCCTCGAAGCAGTGGTAATCCTGCACCATCAGCTCGTAGCCTCGCGGGTCTGTACCAGCATTTCGTAGTGCACGCCTTTGAAGATGGAGCTTGTTACGGTTCCCGTCAGTTGCGCCGCATCCGAGGGTTCGAAGATGTAGATGTCCTCCGGACGGATTACGACGTCCACCTGTGTACGGTCGCCGAAACCGGTATCCACGCAGTCGAACTCGTGTTCGCAGAAGCGGACGAGCCGGTCGTGCACCATGACACCGTTCAGTATGTTGCTCTCGCCGATGAAGTCGGCTACGAAAGAGTTGATAGGCTCGTTGTAGATGTCTGTCGGAGTGCCGATTTGCTGTATCCTGCCTTCGCTCATCACGACGATGGTGTCGCTCAGGGTGAGGGCTTCTTCCTGGTCGTGGGTGACGTATATGAAGGTGATGCCCAGTTTCTGGTGCATCTCTTTAAGTTCCATCTGCATGTCCTTGCGCATTTTCAGGTCGAGGGCGGCAAGGGGCTCGTCGAGGAGCAGCACTTCGGGTTCGTTGACGATGGCACGGGCTATGGCAACTCGCTGTTGCTGTCCGCCGGAAAGGGAGTCTACATCGCGGTCTTCATAGTCGGTCATGCCCACCATGCGGAGTGCCTGCTTCACTTTCTTTTCGATAGTGGCGGCGGGGAGCTTCTTCAGCTTGAGGCCGAAAGCAATATTATTGAATACGTTGAGGTGAGGAAACAGGGCGTACTTCTGGAACACCGTATTCACCGGGCGGCGGTGGGGTGGTGTCTGCGTGATGTCTTTTCCTGCAATGGTAATCACTCCTTCCGAAGCTGTCTGGAAGCCCGCAATCAGACGCAGCAGTGTCGTCTTTCCGCAACCGGACGGTCCCAATATCGTTACAAACTCGCCCTTGCGGACAGACAAATTCACATCATTCAGTACGGCTTTGTCTCCGAAAAATTTCGATACGTGCTCTACACCGATGATGCAGTCGGACTTTTGCATAAGCGTTTCTTACTTTATCCAAACTAATTAAACAAATCTCTACCTGATATAGTCAGTCATAAAAAAAAAGTGGCGCAAAGGTACATATTTTCTTGAAAACTTTAGAGTTTGTTTAAAAATTGTTCAGCATTCTTTTGCGAGTTCTTTGGAGACGGATGTTTCCTCTTTTTATTCTCCACACACCCGCTTTGTTCTCATAAAAACGCCTCCAAAGACTCGCAAAGAAATGGAAGGAAATACTTGGGAAAAGAAAAATCGAATAACCCAAAACAGGGTCATGAGTTATAAATTGCGGGTAATTGACCGATACTCGCAAATAAGTCCTAACTTTGCAGTCCGTAACATTAAAGTCTTCGTAAGAAATGGAAAAGAAAACAGTACTCATCACAGGTGCTTCTTCGGGTATAGGAGAGGCTGTGCACGTAAGTTTGCCATGAATGGTTACCGCCTGATTCTCAACGGACGGAATGTAGAGAAGCTGACTGCCGTAAAGCGCGAACTGGAAACGGAATATCGCGCGGATGTCTGTCTGCTGCCTTTCGACGTACGCGACCGCGGGGCTGCGAAAGCGGCTCTTGACTCGCTTCCCGAAGAATGGAAAGCGATAGATATCCTCATTAATAATGCCGGACTGGTAATCGGCGTAGACAAGGAACACGAAGGCAATCCGGACGAATGGGACATCGTGCTTGATACCAATATCAAAGCATTGCTTGCCATGACCCGTCTGGTGGTTCCCGGAATGGTGGAACGCGGACGCGGCCATGTCATCAATATGGGTTCCATTGCAGGCGATTATGCCTATCCGGGCGGTAGTGTGTATTGTGCCAGCAAGGCTGCCGTAAAGGCGTTGTCAGACGGCTTGCGCATCGACCTTGTGGATACTCCCGTACGGGTGACCAACATCAAGCCCGGTTTGGTGGAGACGAATTTCTCCGTAGTGCGTTTCCGTGGCGACAAGGCGGCTGCCGATAATGTGTACAAGGGCATCCGTCCGCTTACAGGCGACGACATTGCCGAAGTGGTGTACTTTGCCGCTGCCGTACCCGAGCATATACAAGTGGCCGAGGTGCTGGTAATGCCTACCAATCAGGCTACGGTACAATCGTCAGCCGGAAATAAGCATTTTTCCGTAACAACAGAATCTAAGAGAATAAGAGTAAACTCTGCCAATCATGACTAATAAGTACGAAGAACGCCTGGGCACGGAGCGTATGCTGCCTTTGGTTTTCAAGATGGCGCTGCCTGCGGTGGCAGCACAGTTTGTCAATCTGCTTTACAGCATTGTAGACCGTATTTACATCGGACACATACCGGGCATCGGAACCGATGCGCTGGCGGGAGTGGGAGTGACCATCTCGCTCGTTGTGCTGATTTCTTCTTTCTCCGCCATTGTGGGTGGTGGCGGTGCTCCGTTGGCTGCCATTGCCCTCGGACAGGGCAACCGTCGCCGTGCCGGAAAGATACTTGGCAATGGCTTTACTCTGTTGATTCTTTTCACTTTGCTTACTTCGTTCATAGCCTATACCTTTATGGAGCCTATCCTGCTTTTTACGGGTGCTTCGGAGCATACGCTGGGCTATGCGGAGGACTATCTTTCCATTTATCTGTTGGGGACGCTGTTTGTGGAAGTGTCTACCGGACTGAATGCTTTCATTAATGCACAGGGGCGCCCTGCGGTTGCCATGTGTTCGGTGTTGATAGGGGCTTTGTTGAATATTATTCTTGATCCTATATTCATATTCTGGTTGGATATGGGAGTGAAAGGCGCTGCGTTGGCTACGGTGCTGTCGCAGGCTTGCAGTGCGGTGTGGGTGCTGTCCTTCCTTTTCTCACGGCGCGCTTCCCTGCCTTTGGAAAGGCGGTATATGAAGCTGGAAAAGAGTATCGTGCTCTCCATGCTGGCGCTCGGCGTATCGCCTTTTATCATGGCGAGTACGGAAAGCTGGTGGGGTTTGTGCTCAACAGCAGTCTGAAAGAATTCGGAGATATCTATGTCAGTGCGCTTACCGTCCTGCAAACGTCTATGCAGTTTGCCAGCGTGCCGCTGACGGGGTTTGCGCAGGGGTTTGTTCCGGTGGCAAGCTATAACTACGGGCATGGCGACAAGCAGCGTGTGAAGGAGTGCTTCCGGATTGCGCTGATTACAATGTTTTCTTTCAATCTCGTCCTGATGCTGTTTATGATTTGCTTCCCTGCGATTGTGGCATCCGCCTTTACGAGCGATGCAAGGCTGATAGAAACTGTTCGCTGGACGATGCCTGTATTCTTGGGCGGTATGACGATTTTCGGTTTACAGCGTGCCTGTCAGAATATGTTCGTGGCGTTGGGGCAGGCCAGAATATCCATTTTCATAGCATTGCTGCGTAAGGTAATCCTGCTGATACCGTTGGCGTTGATACTGCCGCATTTTATGGGAGTAGCAGGTGTATATGCGGCAGAAGCCATATCCGATGCTACGGCTGCCATTTGCTGTACGCTGCTGTTTTTCTGGCAGTTCCCTAAAATACTGAGGAGAATAAAAAGTAAAAGCCTGTCTGAATAAGGTACGTTCTTAATTATGGCATTCCGTCTCTTTTCGCTTTGTTGAGGATGGTTGCTTCCCTTATTTGCTCTCGTCATTCCCGGTTCGGATATGTTGAATTGCATACTTCTCTAATTTCAGAATCAATGATTCGGGTATAAATATCCGTAAATCATATACAACTCGGTTTGCGTAATCGTGGTAATTTTGCAATTGGAAACAACCGGAAATATCAATAACTTCATACGGTAAATGGAATGACTATGAACAGGATTCTTTTAATTTCAGTATTCAGTATCTTAACTTTCAATATTATGACACAGGAGAAAATAGTACAGACAGCCGGGCGCACCCGATTAGGAGAGTTCGCCCCTAAATTCGCGGAGCTCAACGACGATGTTCTTTTCGGAGAAGTGTGGAGCCGCACCGACAAGCTTGGTCTGCGCGACCGTAGTTTAGTAACCGTTACCTCACTTATCAGTCAGGGTATTACAGACAATTCGCTCATATTTCATCTGCAGTCGGCAAAGAAGAACGGCATTACCCGTACTGAGATTGCCGAAATCATTACCCACATCGGTTTTTATGCCGGTTGGCCGAAAGCATGGGCGGCGTTCAATCTGGCAAAAGACGTATGGGCGAAAAATGCCGTTGGTGAAGATGCTAAAGCCGCTTTCCAGCGCGAAATGATTTAACAAATATACATAACGTATGATAGGTATAAGGAGATGCTCAGGTCACCCCATCGTGACAAATAAAAAAAAATCAAATCATAATAAAATGAAACAATTTATATTGGTAATTATGAGTTTACTAACTTTCAGTTGCTCATCGAAAGCACAAAAACAGACAACGGATACCGGTATGCAATCCGATAAGAAAATTCTCGTGGCCTATTTCTCCTGTACTGGAACTACGGAAAAAATTGCCGGTGCCATTGCTCAAGCTGTTAACGGTAAGCTGTATCGGATTACTCCGGCTGTAGCCTACACTTCGGCAGACCTTAATTGGAATAACAAAGCAAGCCGTAGTTCGGTAGAAATGGCGGATGAAAATTCACGTCCTGCATTGGGTGGGGAGACACTCAATCTGAAAGATTACGACGTAGTATTCCTCGGTTATCCGATATGGTGGGATTTGTGTCCTCGTCCGGTCAATACATTTCTTGAGAAATATGACTTCTCCGGTAAGACCGTCATTCCATTTGCCACTTCCGGCGGCAGTTCTATTACAGGTAGCGTGAAACAGCTCAAGGCGCTATATCCTCAAATCGGATGGCAGGCAGGACGGCTATGCAATGGAAGTGCAAAGCAAGCAGGGGATTGGGCAAAGCGGGTAATTAGTGTAGAATAGAATACCATACCATTGTAACTGCCCAATATCACCAGATTCACCGATGATCATCATTGGTTTATTTAGTATTACCTTATCAGCTATAGTAAATTGACTCAATAAATCAAGTTCATCATGAAATATACTATAATTAGGGATATCCAGTAAATGTCCCTAAAAAATAAGATGGCATGTGAAGATGATAGAGCATAACCACTTCATATGCCATTTTTATAGTCATTTTTCTGTGCTTTCTCACATAATTCTATCCGCAAGGATATGAAGTTCTGGAAAGAGCCTGATGCTTTCTTCTGATTGTGTGAGTAAAATCATATCATGCTGCTTTAGCCGTTCTGTTTATTTCCTTGTACTGATGTATTTTACAATCTCCGCTCCTTTAAAATAAATAACCAGCGAACTGACAATAATCAGCATTCCCGCTACCGTACTGAATGTGGGGGATTCTCCCGCAAGCATTATCCAACTTAATACAGCTCCGAGAATCGGGTTGATAAGGCGGCACATATTGATGTCGCTGACTTTTGCGCCTTTGCTTTGCAACGCCATAAACCAGAAACTGAATGCAAAGACGGAAATAAATACGAGGATGCCCAGGCTGATATAAAATCCGGCAGGCTTGCCGATGAAAGAGTGATAACCTTCCGTGCCCAGTCCTATGACGTAGATAAGGGCGCCACCGAAAAACATCTAGTACGGCATTCAGGAAGATAGGGTTGACCTTGCCTTTCTCTTCGGATACGGAGATGGCGGAATAGCCCTGAAAGATAATGCTGAGCAACAGTAGTATGATGCCTGTGATGCCTTTCCAGTCCAGCGGTTCACCGTCGCTGCCCATCCCTACAATCAGCAAGAGGCCTGCAAGGCTGATGATGAGGCTGACGATTTTGTAGCCGTTCAGTTTGTCGTTACTTGCCAGCAAATGGGCAAGCAGTACATTGATAAGCGGCGTCATGCCCATGATGATGGATGATATAGCCCCGCTTACGAAGTCCACTCCGAAATAAAAGGCCGTATAACCCATGAACATATTAATGAATATCAGATTGAGGAACAGTTTGCGGTGCTGCTTTATTTCCTGCCACATTCCCTTGTGCCAGGTATAGGCAAAAAGCAGAACGCCTACACTGGTGAAACGCAGCCCGGCAAAATTCATCGGAGTAAAATCATAACTGAGCCCTTGCTTGATGAACGGGTTTACGATGGCCCATAGCACAGATGCCAATATAGCGTATAGCAGTCCTTTTTTCATGCTTATAGAAAGTAGTTTGGTAAAATCGGGTGCAAAGATACGCCTTTCTTTTGAATTAAAAATTAAGCCAGCGTTTGAAAGCAGCGAGTTTCTCCTCGCTGATTGTGATTTTACTCTTATACGGCGGACGTACCGTTACCGATATTTTCCGTTGAAGTAGGGTTCGGCATGGTCTATGGCATCGATGCACAGGATAATTTGCCGGTTGGCACGGAAGAAGCGGTCGGGATCCAGTTGTTCGGAAAGCTTATTCAACGAGAGGTCGAGTACATGTTCCTGATTGTTGCGGGTAACGGCAAAGGTCATTTTGTTCTCCGAATAAAAATAAGCTATATCGCTGACCTGCAAAGACCAGAAACGGTCGGCGCGGTATATGAGGAAACGGGTGCGGTATTGCTTTTCTTTGGATTGCAGGGCATCCAGCAGAGTTGCCAGATAGTCGTCGGGACGGGGATTGCTGCACTGCTGCAAGTGTTCGTATTTATCAATGGCTTCCTGCAAACGCTGCTCATCTATCGGCTTCAGGATATAGTCGATGCTGTTGACGGTGAACGCACGGACTGCATACTGGTCGTAAGCGGTGGTGAAGATGATGGTGGATGAGGGATGAGCTGCCGAAAGAAAGTCGAACGAGTTGCCGTCGGCAAGTTGTATGTCGAGGAAGAGAAGGTCGGGGTGGGGATGCGTGGCAAACCACTCGGTAGCTTCTTCCACACTGCCGGGAATTACGGTGATGTCCCATTCCGGGCGCAGGCGGGCAATCATGGAATGCAGCAGGCGGGCAGCAGGAATCTCGTCTTCAATGATGGCAATAGCAGGCTTATTCATATAGCAAAGGGACTTTTACAGTAAATTTTTCGGTTTCGTTCTTGATAATGATTTTCTTGCCCGACATCAGTTCGCAACGTTTGGCAAGGTTCTCCAGTCCTATTCCGGATGATGCGACGCTCTTTTTGGGGTGTATCGGATTGCTGACGGACAGATACTCATCTTCGATGCGGATAGTGATAACCATAGGTTTGCCGGGAGTGATGGAATTGTGTTTGATTACATTCTCTACCAATAATTGCAGCGTGAGGGGCGGCAGCATCTTTTCCGCATATTCCGCAGGAACGTTGTTTTGGCACGTAAGGCAGTTGCCCAGACGGACCTCGTGCAGGAAAAGGTACGAACGGATAAATTCCAGTTCTTCGCCGAGCGTCACCAGTGTCTTGTCCTGGCTTTGCAGCACGTAACGGTAAACACTGGACAGGTGCTTGGTGAAGTGTACCGCATTTTGGGGGTTATACTCAATTTCAGCTATAAGCGTGTTGAGGCTGTTGAACAGAAAATGAGGATTGAGCTGGTTTTGCAGGGCGGTGTAGCGTGCCGTGTCGTTTTCGGCCTGCAATACAGCCGCCCGTTGTTGCAGCCTCAACGCCTTTTGGGTAGAACGGTTTGCCAGTAATAATCCCAAGACAACAAGTTCCACAAGCCAGATGGTAATCAGCATCCACCATCCTCTTGGCTGAATGGAGAACGGATTGGCTGCTCCCGCCAGTATTTTGGCGCTAACAAGCAGCCCGTAGTTCAGCAACAGGAAGAGCGACATGCCTGCCAGATAGATGACAGGAATTTTCCACCGTGAACGCATATTTACGGCATACTGTGTATTAATCCATGAACTGAGGCGGAGGGTGGCGTATCCCAGCACATTGAATGCCAGGATAAAATAGATGAACGCTCCGCGGGAATAGAGTGCATCGGCAATATGAGGAGACAGATTGGTGTAGTCTACCAGCAGGAAGTAGGAGAACGCTCCTAATCCGGAGAACAGAATGCCGTATATCAGATTATTCCATTTCATGAGGGACAAAGTTATAGTGTTTTGGGAAAACTCAATAGCTGTGCAATGCTTTTATCAGGCCGGAGTAGGAGCTTTGTGCCGAAACTTTGGCTTGTACGTAGTTTATTTGCGAGGCTTGCCGGTAGTTCTGGGCTTCAATGACTTCCATGATGGAGATTTTCCCCTCTTCATAACGTTCCAGTGCCTTCTGTTCGTTTTCACGTGCTTTCTCAAGGGAACTTCCGGTGAGGTCCACCTGTTTTATGGCTTGTGCAAGAGAAGTGCGGGCGGTTTGTATTTCGAGGTTTACGTTATCCGTCACTTTATTGAGATAGTCGTTTGCCATGCCTACTTTCCAGGCGGAAGAGCGTTTTTCATTGCGCCGTTTGCCCCATTCGAAAATAGGAACGGACAGCGTGGCGTATATGGCATAGTTAGGGTCGAGGTCGGTTTTGAAGTCATAGCCGGGTGAGGAATAGCTGCCGTCTATTCCGACATACAGTTGCGGCTTGTATTTGGAGTCCGTCAGCTTACCCTGGCTTTCGGCTATTTTTATTTGCTCGTGTGCCATAAGCAGTTCGGGACGGTTGCTTCCGTCGGATGCCGACAGGCTGTCGGATGGAAGCACTACGGGAATGGACTCCTGCACTTCGGTCTCGGATTCGAGCGGCATGCCTATCAGGGAGTTGAGTGCCATGCGTCCGGTCTCAAAACTGTTACGTGCCTGCAATACCTGGTATTCGGCTTCATTGAGTTTGACTTCTGCCATGAGCAGGTCTTGAGGGTCGACAAGTCCCGCCTCAACGCGTTCGCGGATAGTGCGCGCCAGTGAAGCGACCGAGCTGCGGTAGTCTGTGGCTATGTTCATCAGTTCCCGGCGGGCTACGGCATTCCAGTATTGCATATCCGTCTGGTAGCATACGGAGGAGTGGAGCAGTTCCGCCTGATGAACATTCATGGATTGTTGGTGCTTTGCCAGCCGGATGGATTCGCGGATGCGTCCGCCGGTGTAGAGGGCTGCATCAACGAGAGGGATGCGCCGTATTTCATGTCACGCCCTTTGAAAGTGAGAGGATTGCTTTGGGGCAGGTTCACGGTAAGTTCGATGGGATTTCCGGTGTACTGGAAGTTTGCGTCTCCCGACAGCTTGGGCTTTAAATCGGCTTTGGCGGCTTTTATCAGTTCCATGCTGGAAGCTATGTTCTTGTCTGCCGCACGCAAGTCGTGGTTATAGTCCAGAGCCATTGCCTATATTCTCCAGCAGGGAATCCTGCTGGGAAAATACGGGTTGAACACACAAATAAAAAAGTAATAAAGTATAGAATGTCTTCATGCTTACTTATTGATTTTGATACGATAAAACAGGATATATAATGCCGGAGTGACAAACAGCGTCAGCAAAGTGGCGAATGTCAGTCCGAAGATAATTGTGGCTGCCATGCCGCCAAAAGCAATATCGAACAGCAACGGAACCATACCGAGAATGGTGGTCGTGGCCGCCATTAGTACGGGACGGGTACGCGAAACGGTGGATTCTATCACGGCTGTGTAAGCAGGAACTCCTTCGCGGCGCTGAATGTTGATTTCGTCTATCAGCACGATAACGTTTTTGATAATCATACCCAGTAGTCCCAACCAGCCGGCAATGGGGAAGAAGCCGAAATCGAATCCGGTGAGCAGCATTCCTACGGCGACACCTATCAGTGACAGGGGAAGTATGCACAGGATGATGATGGGCTGGCGGAAGTTGCCGAACAGCGCCACCAGAATTACAATCAGCATGAGGAATGCCAGCGGGAAGTATTTGGCAATCGCTTCCATGGCTTCACCCTGGTCTTTGTACTGCGAATCCCAAAAGAATGTATAACCCGGCGGTAGCGGCATTGCCTCTATCTCACTGCGTATTTCCCCGTGTACCTCTGCCATGGTATGCCCAGGTTTTACGCCGCACATGGCAGCCATGCTGAGCTGACGGTTATAGGTACGCATCTGCGGAAATTCCCACGTTGTTTCAATGCGTTCCGTCACTTGCGATAAGGGAGCCGAGCGTTCACCGTTCCATACGGAGAAGTTGCCCAGGGAAGCCGCATCCGTAATGTCGTATCCTTCGGACTTCAGCAGAACAGGGACTTTCTTCTCATTATCCCGATAGATGCCTACCGGTACACCGTCGCTGATGGATTTGACGGATTGCATCATCTGCGCTTTGGTGATGCCCAGTTCGCCGGCTTTTACCGGATCGTAGACGGGGCGTAGCATCAATGCCATATTTCCCCATTCGTTACGGGCATCCGCTACTTTAGGATTGCGGCGCATGATTTCGATGGCCTGCCCTACGAGCGAATCGAGCACTGCCGGGTCGGGGCCCAGGAAGCGGGCTTCGATAACGGCTTCCGTCAGCGGGCTCAGTTCGAATTTGTTTACTTTGATGAGCGGTCCGGGAAATTTCAGGCGGATAGAGTCCTGCAATGCGGCGTTGAGCGGCGCGACTCTTCCGAAGTATGGCACTTCACAAGCAGTTGTGTATAGTTGGACTGAGGTCCGAATGCTACGTTCGACAGATAATAGCGGGGTGGGGTTCTGCCGATGAAGGTAGATACCATTTCCGCTTCCCCGTGTGTACGGATATATTCTGCCATTTCTTCCGCCAGCTTCCCGGTTTCGTCGATGTTGGAACCTTCGGGCAGCCATACGTCTACGGTAAAATATTGCTTGTCCAGTGCAGGTACGAATACTTTGGGGATGAACTTGAAGCTCCATGCAGAGAGTACCAGCAGTAAGACCATGCAGGCTATTGTGGCATAGCGATGTTTGATGACCCAGCGCAGGGAACGGCGGAACATATTGTAATACTTTCCGTCGAACAGGGTGCTTTTCAGCTCTTCCGGCCGGGGACGGCGTACAAATTCCTGAATGAAGAACGGAGTTTGCGTCAGTGCGAACACCCAGCTGAACATCAGCGAAACCCCGATAACGATTACCAGCGAGGAAAGCAGCTCACCGGTAATGTGGGGTGAAAAATAAATGGGCAGGAACGTCAATATGGCAATGACAGTTGCCGCCAGCAACGGCAGGGCAGTGGAGGAACAGGCGCGCATGATGGCAACTCGCTTTCTCATGCCCCGTTGCATGTTTACCAGTGCGGAGTCGGACACCACAATGGCATTATCCACCAGCATTCCCATGGCAATGATGATAGCAGCCAATGACATGCGTTGAAGTGCGATGTCGGTGCATAACATCACTATCAGGGTGGCAAAAATGGAGAATACCAGTCCGCTGCCTATCAGCAATCCGTTTTTGAAACCGATAAAAAAGAGCAGGATTGCCACTACGGTAAGTACGGATATGATGAGGTTGAGGATAAAACCCTGGTTGGCGACTGCCGATTCGTAGCCCTGGTCGTACAGGGTTACAAGTTCGAAGCCTTCGGGCATGCTGCCCGACATCTGTTGGAGCGATTCCTTGACGGCGGCTGCCATATCGACCACATTTCCGGTGGGAACGGTGGAAATGGCGATGCCGACAGCGGGTTGTCCGTTGATGCGCATCAGGTTGCTTGCCGGGGTCTGGTAGCTTTCTTCAATCCGGGTAATGTCCGCGAGCCGGAAATGCTCTCCGGTGCGCGATACGATTGTAAGGTTGCGTATGTCGTCCAGCGAATAGAAATTTCCGGTGGACTCGATACGCAGGCGGTTGGAACCGACGTCTATGCCGCCGGCATCCACAACTTTGTTCTGAGCCTCGAATGCGCGGGCGATGTCGGCCATCGTGATGCCGCTACGGGCCATGACGGAGGACTTACGGAAATGTCTATCGTAGGTGTCTGTGTTCCGTAAATCTCTACTTTGGCAACATCCTTTACTTTCAGAATTTCATTCTTTATCAGTTTGGCTTCATCTTCAAGTTCGCGGTAGCTGTGTCCGCTTCCGGTAAGCCCGTAAAAAACGCCCAGCACATCGCCGAAGTCATCATTCACAACAGAGGGACCGGCGCCTTCGGGCAGCTTGCTCTGTACGTCGCTTACTTTGCGGCGCAGTTTGTCCCAAAGTTGCTGCATTTCGTCGGCACGGGTTTCTTTCTTTACATAAACGGTGATTTTGGACAGTCCTGCACGGTTCTCCGTTTTCAGGTAATAGAGTTCGCCCAATGCCTGGATGGACTCTTCCAGTACATCTGTAACTTGTGACTGTACTTCCGAGGGAGAAGCTCCCGGATAGGGAGTCAATACCAGCGCCTGTTTAATGGTGAACGGAGCATCTTCCAGCTTGCCCATTTTGACGTACGCCAGCAATCCGCCTGCCAATACTAATACCAACAGCAGGATTGTGACGGGCTTTTTCGATAAAAAGTATTTTACCAGTTTCATAATTACTTGTCTTTAGAGGTAATGTCTACTTTCATGCCGTCCGAGAGAAAACGCAGACCGCTTGTTGCGAGGATTTCTCCTATTTGCAGTCCGTCTGCAATCTGTACCAGTCCGTCGGGCAGCAATTTGGCTACTGTTACTTTACGGCGGCTGATTTGCGATGTGGCAGGATTAACCACCCATACATAATCGCCCGTGGAAGGCCGGTGACAGAGTGCCGCCTGGGAGATGCAGAAACCGGCGGCACTCTCTGCCTGCGGTGTGTCCAGAATCGCTTTGCCGGACATGCCTGCAAGCAGTTTACCACCTTCATTGGGCAATATGGCTGTAAGCAGATAGGACAGATTGTTGCGGGTAGTGCCTTTGGACACCTCTATGATCTTGGCCCGGTAGGTCTGTCCGGGGATGGCGTCGAAGCATATCCGTATGCTGTCCGACGACTGTGCCGCATAGGCTATTTCCTGCGGTACATATATTTCTATCCTTAGCTGATGTATGTCGATAAGAGATACGACCGGCTGGGTTGCCTTGACATCCTGGAATTTTTCGATGTACACTTCACCTACATATCCGGTGAAAGGGGCTGTAAGGCGGGTATCTTCCAGTTCGCATACGGCGGTATCAAAGGCTGTTTTGGCGGAGATATAATCGGCTTTTGCCTTTTCGTAGGTGCTGGCGGAGATGTTCTCTTTCCGGTATAACGCCTCTATGCGTTCGAACTCGGCCTTGCTTTGGCGGTAAACGGCTTCGGCGCGTTCTTTGCGGATGCGGAAATCGCGCGGGTCTATCTCTGCAATGATGTTTCCTCGTTCGTATCGGTTACCGGCATACACGTCGAAGCGGTCGATAGGCCCGCCTACCCGGAATGACAGTTCGCTGGTGCGGAACGGCCGGGCTATGAAAGGGAACTCTTTATTGCCGTTTTGGGGCAATGCAGTAACTTGGGAAGTGCTGACTGACAGCTCTTGCTTGTCTTGGGTATCCTTGCCGCCGCAAGCATGGAACAGCAGGGCAAGAACAGACAATAGGATAACGGGTACTTTTGTTCTCATATATATATCATTCTGATTTTTTTCCAAAAGTACGGAAGGACACACTGTTTTGCCGGGAAATAATTTCCGAAGCCGGGAAACTTAACGCTGGAAAAGGGGAAATAAGGGATAAAAGGGGGATGGACCAGAAACGGGAAGAGGCTGATATGTATCTTTTCAGGCACGGGATTACACGGGAAAAAGATAGAGCAAAAACCCGGTGGCAGAAGGTAGAAAAGAACAAAGCGGAGTGAAGGCAAACAGCCTGCTCCGCTTTAAATAAAAAGACATTGAAAAGGGTATTGCAAAGAATAGTTTAGTTCTCGTCCGTTTTAAAGTCAATGGTTTTGTAATATTCGCCGTCGTGCAGACTTTTTACGCGGATATTGAGTCCGGTTTTTCCGGGTATCCGGTCTGCTATCTTATCCAGTTTGAAAGAGACAAGTCCTTGTCCCGGCATGAGCGGCTCGTCACCGTAAGCATTCTGGCGGAATTCCAGCGTAATATATCCCTCTTTGTCATTCTTGCCGTCGGATGCTTCGTTGACTATGAGGTTCAGCATATGTTTTTTATCATTGCTGTTGCTGTGGTATAGCTGGTATTGGATGTTCAGGTAGTTGTCCGTAATCCACATATTGTTGATGTTGATGCGGTCGTCGCCGATGCTGTCGGCCTTTTCGGCAGGCATGAAATAAATGTCTTTGGTAAGGATATTCTCTACATGGTTGATTTTGGCATTGTAATCGTAGCCGGTTACTTCTTCATCCAGCAGGTTGAAATATACAAAGGCGCGCTGTCCTTCCACCAAGGTATAGTTATCCACTTGGGCAGTGTCACCGGGAAACATTTTGGTTCCTTCATCGAGTGCGAAGTAGTAGTCTTTTCCGTCAATTATTCGCACTGTGCCGATGGCGAGCAACGGGTGTTCGTCATCATCAATCGTCCAGGCAGGATTGCAGTACGGGGGTGGCGATGAACAACAGCAGAAATGCGGCTAATATCGTTCTGAACTTTTTCATAAGTAGAGGTTTTGTTATTGGTTCTGTTTTAGGTTTTGTATTCAGAAAATGCCGGGATTGCACAAATACTGCTTATAAGAATGTTAAAGAAAATAAAGAATAAATTTCCTATCTGCCGGATGCAGTATTTTTGTGCCCGTTGCATTTATAAGGTAAACACGTGTTAAAAGAGAGGATGGAAGAACAGGTATTGGCAGAACGTTGCAGGCAAGGCGACAACCTTGCCCGCAAAGAACTGTACGAACAGTATGCGGGGCGGATGCTCGGCGTATGTTTGCGTTACGCCGGTGACCGGGAAACTGCACAGGATTTGATGCATGACGGTTTCCTGAAGCTCTTCGACTCTTTCGATAAGTTCACTTGGCGGGGAGAGGGTTCTTTGCGGGCTTGGATGGAACGTGTAATGGTGAATACGGTATTGCAGTATTTGCGGAAGAATGATGTGATGAGTCAGTCCGCTGCCCTGGACGATGTGCCGGAGACGTACGAGGAGCCGGATGCTTCGGCGGTGGATACTATTCCTCAAAAGGTATTGATGCAGTTTATAAGCGAGCTTCCCGCCGGTTATCGTACCGTATTCAACCTGTTTGTTTTTGAAGATAAATCTCATAAGGAGATTGCCCGGTTGCTGGGTATCAACGAAAAATCATCGGCTTCACAACTGGTACGTGCAAAGCTGCTTTGGCTGCCAAGGTGAAGGAGTGGATGAAAAGAAACGCATAAATGGAGAAACGTATGGAAGATGAATTGTGGATGCGAAAGATAAAGGAGCGGTTGGACGATTATTCCGAACCGCTGCCCGTTTCCGGCTGGGAACGGCTTGAGAAGGATTTGTCCGTTTCGAAGCCTCCGGTAGCCGGAAAACGGCGGATTATACCTTTCCGCCGCTGGGCTGTAGCTGCGGCTGCGGCACTGCTCGTTGCGGTGTCGTCGGTGAGTGTATGGTTGCTCCAAAGCCCTGTGGGAGAGGAGATGCGGAATATGACTGCACCGGCATTGGCTGCCGTGCCGGACAAGCTGCCGGAACAACAGACGCCTTCAGTACGGACAGAGATAACAGAACCCGACTATCGCGCACAGAAACAGGAATCTCCGGCGGATACGAACCGGCGTTCCTTGCTGGCACAACAACTGAATACCGTAGATGAAACGGAGCGGGAAACGGTCATCCAATCCTTGGGCGCAGAGCCGGAAGTTCAGACTGGGAACGCACAGGAACCGACTGCGGAGTCGGCACAGGTAAATCAGGAAGCAGCAGAAGAAGAGAGAAGGGAAGAGGAGCGTACGGAAAAGATTGAGCGCCGCCGCCCGTCAGGCAGAGACAAATTGCATTTGCCGGTTGGCGGAGCGAAGCGGGAGCAGCCGCGTGGCTGGTCGGTTGGATTGGCAGTAGGAAATACGGGCGGATTGATTTCGGGAAGCAGTATAAGTGAAAGCGGGCTGCTTCAAAACGGACAGAACTTCGGTGTTTCCGGCGGAAGGGTAGACCTCACCACAATGTCTGACGGAATAATGGAAGTGCCGGAAGGGCAGGAGCTTGTCTTTAAAGATGGCATACCTTATCTGCAGAGGAGTTCCGGACAGGTGGTGGACATAGACCATAAACAACCATTGTCTTTCGGCTTCTCGGTACGTAAAGGGCTTGCACGGGGTTTCTCCGTGGAAACGGGCTTAACGTATACGTACCTCGCTTCGGATGTGAAATTTGCCGGAAGTTCGAAAACAGTCAGCCAGAAATTGCATTATTTGGGTATTCCTTTGCGTGCCAACTGGAACTTTGTAGATAAGAAGTCCTTTATCATGTATGTTTCTGCCGGCGGCGCCATGGAAAAATGCGTTTACGGAAAAATAGGGAGCAAAAACGAAACCGTGAAACCGCTGCAATTCTCTGTAATGGGAGCTGTGGGTGCACAGTATAATATAAGTAGCAGAGTCGGCATTTATGTAGAACCGGGAGTGTCTTATTTCTTTGACGACGGTTCGGACATTGAGACTATACGAAAAGAAAATCCCTGCAACTTTACCTTGCAGGGTGGAGTACGGTTGACTTACTGATTAAATTGAGAGTTGAGAATCAATTCTCAATTTACCACTACTGTGGGAAAGTACTCTTTAAAGAGTTTTTCGGCTCGTTCCAGTTGTGCGGGGGTATTCTCTACTACTTCTTTTAACTGATAATCCCAGCCCATAGCTTCGTATTTATGCACCCCTAAGCGGTGGTAGGGAAGTATTTCCACCCGTTGTATGCTTTGGTATTTGCCGAGCTGTTCGCCCATGTTGCGTATGTCTTCTTCAAAATCACTATATCCCGGTACCAGAACATAGCGCAGCCAAAACGGATGTCCCTGTTGTTCCAGCCAGGCAGCGGTGCGCAGGGTTTGTTCGTTGCTGCGTCCGGTCAGGGTACGGTGGCGTTCGGGATTGAATTCTTTGATATCGAGTAATACCAAGTCCGTCAGACTTAACAATTCCTCAACTTTGTCGTTCCAGATTCCGCCGTTGGTGTCAAGACAGATGTGGATGCCGTTTGCTTTCAAGTCTTTGAACAGTGGTATCAATGCCTCTGCCTGCAAGGTAGGTTCACCGCCGGAGAAAGTAATTCCCCCTTTTTTCCCGAAGAAAGCTTTTTGGCTGACAGCCATTTGCAGGATTTCACCGGCAGGAGTAGGAGTACCGCCCTTTACATCTATTGTATCGGGGTTGGCACAATACAGGCAACGGAAAGGACAGCCCTGAAGGAATACGACAAGCCGCAGCCCCGGACCATCGAAAGTGCCCATTGATTCGTATGAATGAACATTAATCATAAATAGTGTATTATAAGCAAAGAATGTAGTAAAAAAGAAAGCACGGACTACAGGGTGTTACTCCGGATTTTTGCTTAATCCGTGAAATCCGTGTAATCCGTGCTTTAAAAGGTTATGTATCCGGTTTACCGATTACATTCTTTCGTGGAAACTGCGGCTGATAACTTCCAGTTGGTGTTCGCGGCTCAGTTTCACGAAGTTTACGGCATATCCGGAAACGCGGATGGTGAGTTGCGGATATTTCTCCGGATGTTCCATGGCGTCTTCTAGCATTTCACGGTTCAGTACGTTCACGTTGAGGTGGTGTGCACCTTTGGTGAAGTAACCGTCCATCATGGTAACCAGATTCTCTACGCGTTCCTCGGCAGTGGGACCCAATGATTTCGGAACGATGGAGAATGTGTTGCTGATACCGTCCTGTGAGTCGCGGTAGCGCAATTTGGCTACGGAACTCAAAGAGGCGATGGCACCGTTCTTGTCGCGTCCGTGCATCGGGTTGGCTCCCGGAGCGAAAGCAACGCCTTTGGCGCGTCCGTCGGGAGTGGCTCCGGTCTTCTTACCGTACATCACGTTGGATGTGATAGTCAGCAGTGACAGGGTAGGACGGGCGTTCTTGTAAACGGGCAGCTTCTTCAACTCTTCGCTGAAGTAGTACACCAGGTCTACACCAAGGTGGTCTACACGGTCGTCGTTGTTGCCGAAGCACGGGAAAGAACCTTCGATGTCGAAACCTTCCGTCAGGCCGATGTCGTTACGGCGTGCCGTTACTTTGGCGTATTTGATGGCAGACAATGAGTCGATGGCAATGGAAAGTCCGGCTACGCCGTATGCAAGTTGATGCGCGGGTCTGTATCTACGAATGCCATTTGGGCTTTTTCGTAATAATACTTGTCGTGCATGTAGTGGATGATGTTCATTGCTTCGTTGTAAACGCGGGCAATCTCCGTCAGCACTTTCTTGTAGTTGTTCATTACCTCTTCAAAGTTCAGCGTATCGTGAGTCAGCACGGGGATACCTTTCACCATTACAGTTCCGGTGTTTTCGCAACGTCCGCCGTTGATGGCAAGCAGCAATGCTTTGGCAAGGTTGGCGCGTGCGCCGAAGAACTGGATTTGCTTACCGATGGCCTGGTAGGATACGCAGCAGGCGATACCGTAGTCGTCGCAGTTGCGTACCTCGCGCATCAGGTTGTCGTTCTCGTACTGGATAGAGCTGGTATCTACGGATACTTTGGCACAGAATTCCTTGAAACCTTCCGGCAGTTCGGGACTCCACAGCACAGTCATGTTAGGCTCGGGAGACGGGCCGAGGTTGTACAACGTTTGCAGGAAGCGGAAAGAGGTTTTTGTCACCTTTACGCGACCGTCGTTGAAGCGTCCGCCGATAGCTTCAGTAACCCAGGTGGGGTCTCCGGCGAAGATGTCATTGTAGGATTGCATACGCAGGTGGCGTACCATGCGCAGTTTGATGATGAACTGGTCAATCAGCTCCTGTGCAAAAGTTTCGTCAATCTTACCGTGAGCCAAATCATATTCAATGAAAATGTCAAGGAATGAAGATACATTACCCAATGACATGGCGGCACCGTCTTGTTCTTTTACAGCGGCAAGGTATGCCATGTATACCACTGTACGGCTTCCTGAGCAGATGTGGCAGGGTGGCTGAGGTCGAGGCCGTAGTATTCGCCCATGGTCTTGATGTCCTTCAAGGCCTTGATTTGCTCTGCCACTTCTTCGCGCAGGCGGATGCGTGCTTCGGTCATAGGACCGGTCAGGTGGCGCAAGTCTTCCTGTTTGGCTTCGATGAGGCGGTCGATACCGTACAATGCCAGACGGCGGTAGTCACCGATGATACGTCCGCGGGCATAGTTGTCGGGAAGTCCGGTGAGGAAGCCCAATGAACGGAACGAACGGATTTCTTCGGTATATACATCGAATACGCCGTCGTTATGTGTTTTGCGGTAGTGTGTAAAGATGTCTTTTACTTTATCGTCTACCTCCACGCCGTTTTCGCGGCATGCTTTTGCCACTACATTGATGCCGCCGAAAGGTTTGATGGCGCGTCTCAGCAGTTCATCTGTCTGCAAGCTACGATAAGTTCGTTCTCCTTATCTATATAGCCTGCTTTGTGGGAAGTGATGGTAGATACTGTTGTATGATCTAATGAACGGACACCGTTATTGGCTCTTTCTTCTTCCAGTGCTTTCAGACAGAGGTTCCAGATATGCTTGGTGCGCTCCGTTGGTCCTTGCAGGAAGATGCGTCTCCGGTGTAGGACGTGATGTTTTTACTAACGAAATCACTTACATTGATTTCTTTGCTCCAAAGCCCGTCAATAAAGGTTTTGTTTAATTCCATAATGTTCTTTTAATAAAAGTGATTAGATATGTTATCCTTTAGAGCGCGCAAAATTACGGAAAAATTTCCGTAATTACACAATAATATGGAGGATTTTTATGTTGAAGAGCATAAAATAGCTATTATTAGGTAGGAAGTACCACCGGGTATTGATTCGTGTCCGTCCGATTAATATCTGTACTCTTATCAACTATTATTATTTATGCTGAAATCTATTCGTCCCACAATAATTTCCCTTTCGTCCGACAGCTGTTTTATTTTCGTCCGACAACTGTTGGACGAAAATAAAACAGCTGTCGGACGAAAAGATTTTAGTAACATTTTATTAGTTCCTTTTATGCCGTATTTTTAGTTTTTACGGATATGTGAATTATTTTATTCCGGATTTGTTTGCGAATTAAAAAAAGAAGCGCTATCTTTGCACCGCTTTAAGAGAAAAGCACTTCTTGAAAAAGAAGTTTTGGAGAGGTGGCAGAGTGGTCGATTGCGGCGGTCTTGAAAACCGTTGTGCTGCGAGGCACCCGGGGTTCGAATCCCTGTCTCTCCGCAATAAACGCTGAAAATCAGTAGATTGTAAAACAAGCACCCAATTTTACACCCAAGAATGTAAAATTGGGTGCTTTTGTATTATTTAAGATTTATACTTGAAAATAGGGACACAACCAATGTTATTGGGTAAAAATAGAGCATTATTATTGATTAAGTTTATTCAATCGCATAACAATTGACGTTTGACTTCTGCCCATTTTGTTTGCAATATATTTGACGCTCTTACCCTCATTATGCAGTTTCAATAGAAATTGGTCTGCACTTCTTGTCCATCTTTTATTGGCATTGGGGTGCTTCACATAACTCTCTTCTGAAACCTTTTCAGGATGCAAAAATTCATCCACAAATACAGAGGGGAAACGCTTGTCATATAGCACAAGAGTTTTCATCTTTGCCCTTGTTATTGCTACATAAACAATCTACGTTCTTCTCCATATGGGAATTGGTCGCTTTTAGTTAGTACATAGTTAAGCACAGGGTCGTCACTCACAAGAGATGGGAAGCCATAAGTGTCTTTATTGCATTGCAAGAGTATTACGTAATCTGCTTCAAGACCTTTCGATTTATGTACAGTCAAAAACTCGATTTTTCGTCCTCCTATCACATAAAAGAACCTATTGCCCTCTTTGATGGATTGGTACATAAAAGAGAGATAATAATCATCAAAGGAATAACGTCCCAACAAAAATATTGATTTGTCTGATGGAATAGAAGCTACAAGTTGCCCTATCGTATTGCAATAATCACGTCTGTCATAAGAATAAAACTCCAATTCTGTTTTCATTTCAGAACTGAACGAGTGTATATCTTTCTGAATTTGTGATTTATTGCGTTGTATGAAATGAGAGGACAACGAAACCAAAGGTTCTCCAAATCTGTATGTGGTTTCAATCTTATTTATTTCTGTTGCTCCAAAGTATTCGGAGAATTGATTGAAAAGAGCCATATCACTTCCCGAAAAACGATATATGGACTGCCAGTCATCGCCTACGCAATACAACTTTGCTGGTGGATTTCCCTCACGCAACACTTTCAAAAAGTTATAACGGTCAACAGATATGTCTTGAAACTCGTCCACGATGATATAATCATACTCAACAGGACGTGAAACACGACATATTTCTGTGGCTTGAAGAATCGCATCAGTAAAATCAATTTGGTTATTATCTCTTAATGCGCTTATATAGCGTTCATATACAGGCTGGAATATATTCTTGATAATAAAAACACTCCGTTCATCCTCTGCATACTTCGCTCGTTTAAGAACGTCCTTAACTGATTTACAGCTTGATTTCACTAATGTCACAAAAGTAACAACAAGTCGTATAAATGCCTTTTCCTGCTTACTTCCTTTGGGTAAAACTAAATCATATAACTCTTCATCCGTTTTCTCTTGAATTGGTACACCTGCATCATCTAATAGTTTACGGAGTTTATCCCTAATATCAGAATAATGGAAATCAGCACTTGATGTTACTAAAAGTTGAGTGCCAAATTTCTCATGAGCTGCTTTCTTCCAAGTTATACCATCATTATATTTTTGATTGGCTTCTTCGTATGTTATATTTTTATCCTTTGCAAACCAAGCTGGAACAAGACCATGTTCATCAACCCCGAAATGCTCCAGATAGATTCGTTTGGTTACTCCATTTTGCTCGAAATATATGGAAAAATCGGGGCGATATTGAGAGTGCATTTCATCTGCCAATTGATGTTCGTATGCCTCTTCATATCTGAATCTTACTCCAAGTGAAGACAAGACAAAGCATATCTTTTGCTCTTGCTCACTTCTCACATATATGGCTCCGACCATCCATATCGGGACACATTGCTTTTAACTGAACATTTTTTTGTTCCGATAACTTTTTTCGCCTTTCATTCTTGCGTTGCTCCCAATCCGCTTCATTGGATTGATAATCAATAAAATATTCTACTATACTATTCTTAAAATCCTTATTCCCTAATAAAGTGTGATAAATATCTACGAATAAAGAATCAGTATTATCGCAAATAGATGGTTTTGTGCCTGTTGCTCTTCCAATAATATCAATGGCTAATTTATGAAAAGTATAACCTTTCAAGCCGTTAGTAGCCATTCTTTCCGTAAGTTCGGCTGCTGCTTTGTTCGTGTAACTAATGAGTAAGATTCTATGAGGTACAATGCCTTTTATTTCTGTTAGATACTTGACTTTTCCAACAATAGAAGAGGTCTTTCCACTACCTGCGCTACTAACAACCAAGCAATTATCTTCTTCTGAAACGATTGAGCGTCTTTGCTGCTTGTCCAATGGATATTTCAAACAATGGTCGAAAAATTCTTTATGTGTATCAAGTAAAGATTTATAACCGCATCATTATGTTGCTCGACAATCTTATTGATATTCCCAAAGTCACGAATTAGGTTTGAGATTGCTACAGATGGAGTGATATTGAAGGCTTCAAGTCTCTTGACTAATGAATGCGCCTCTTGAAAATATGGTATATAATGATTTGTGAAATCCTTTTCTTGCGTTGCAGAGATTATCTTACATGAAAAAACATTATTAAGGTCGGTCGGAATAATCAATAAATGCTTCGTTGTTTAATGCCGACAATCTCTCTTTTGCTTGCT
>ENA-OQAA01000358-OQAA01000358.1-human-gut-metagenome-genome-assembly--contig:-NODE-358-length-32251-cov-2.099178_pt1 | contig 32251 bp, 42 predicted proteins | sample MGYA00242489_ERZ504515 | MGnify/ENA primary metagenome ERZ504515 (study PRJEB26092, sample SAMD00036237) | human gut metagenome | host: Homo sapiens | study: EMG produced TPA metagenomics assembly of... | reverse complement strand
TATTGACCCCGATTCCGGTGTTTCGCTGGGCGCGTGGACAAAAACTGGGACAGAATTTATTATCCTTCAACTCCCACTTTACGAAAAGATAATGGAGCGGGCTCCCGAAAGACTGCGTACGCTGATTGCCAGTGGTGACGTATATATCCGTGCGGAAAAGCCGCTTCAAGAGATTCCCGATGCAGATGTGGTGTGCTATGGACTGTGGGTAGACCCGTTGCTCGCCACACATCATGGTGTGTTTATCTCGGACCGGAATCAACCGGAATCCTTGGATTTCATGCTTCAGAAACCCTCTCTGGAAGAATTGGAAAACCTCTCCAAGACACATCTCTTTTTAATGGATATCGGCATCTGGCTATTGAGCGACCGGGCCGTTGACTTGCTGATGAAACGTTCGCAGAAGGCAGATGGGGCTTTGGACGTGGATACGCCATATTCCGACTTGAAATACTATGACTTGTATGCTGACTTTGGCTTGTCCTTAGGAAATCATCCCCGTATTGAGGATGAAGAGCTGAATAGCCTCTCCGTCGCCATATTGCCTTTGCCCGGAGGCGAATTCTACCATTATGGAACAAGCCGCGAACTGTTGTCTTCAACCGTCACCTTACAGAATAAGGTCTACGACCAGCGCCAGATTATGCACCGGAAGTTGAAGCCCAATCCGGCCATCTTTGTGCAGAATGCAGAAGTGCATCTCCCCCTTACTCCGAAGAACGACAGTCTTTGGATTGAAAATAGCTTTGTTGGAGCTTCTTGGCGGCTGGGGGCACGGCAGATTATCACGGGTGTTCCCAAGAATGACTGGAGGCTGACCATTCCAGACGGTATCTGCATTGATATAGTTCCGCTTGCCGACCAGCGCTGGGCAGTACGCCCCTATGGTTTTGACGATACTTTTAAGGGGGATATTCGGGATGAAAAGACACTGTTCCTTGGAATGTCGTTTTCGGAATGGCTGGTCGAACGGGGAATTGTCGGTGGAAGACATCACCGGCAGAAAAGAGGACCTGCAGGCTGCTGCCATCTTCCGGTTGTGGAAGATAAAGAGCAGATGGGGACAGTGCTTCGATGGATGGTTTCCGAACCGGGCTTGACGGAAGGAAAGGCTGTCTGGCTGGAAAGTCGTCGGTTGTCCGCCGACGAAATTTCAGCACAAGCCGACTTGCGTCTGCTGTATGCACAGCGGGAGAGCTTCTGCAAAGGAAACTGGGAAGTGCTGGCACGCAACCATGCAAAGAGTGTATTCTATCAACTCGACTTGATGGATGTGGCCGGTGAATTCCATAAATTCGGCATTGACAAGCCGGAAGTGTTGCCGACAGATGCCTCGCTGATGCAGCGTATCCATAACCGGATGCTGCGTGCACAGATTGAGAAGCTGGACGGAAGGGACTTCAAGGCAGACGAGCAGGCCGCATTCAACTTGTTGCGCGAAGGATTGCTGACTGATTTGTATGAACGCAAGAGCAGTCCTCGCCTGAATGTGTATAGTGACCAGATTGTATGGGGGCCGTAGCCCCCGTACGCATAGATATGGCGGGAGGATGGACGGACACTCCGCCTTACTCCTTGTTTGCCGGTGGGAGTGTGGTGAATATTGCCATTGAACTGAACGGGCAGCCGCCTTTACAAGTGTACATCAAACCTTGCGCGGAGCATCGCATCGTGTTGCGCTCCATTGATATGGGAGCCATGGAGGTGGTGAATACTTTTTGAGGAATTGCAATCCTATTGCATGATAGGTTCCCCCTTTTCCATTCCCAAAGCAGCATTGGCGCTGGCCGGGTTTGTTCCGGCTTTTTCAGAAACGGCTTATCCTTCGCTGGAAAACAACTGGAAGCCTTCGGCACAGGTATAGAGATTACATTGCTTTCTGCCATACCTGCAGGTTCCGGTCTGGGCACAAGCTCCATTTTGGCTTCTACTGTCTTGGGTTCATTGAGTGACTTTTGCGGACTGATGTGGGATAAGAACGAAATATGCCGCCGTACGCTTGCCCTGGAACAGTTGCTGACGACCGGTGGCGGTTGGCAAGACCAATACGGTGGGGTACTGCAAGGTATCAAACTGTTGCAGACGGAGGCTGGATTTGCCCAGCAGCCATTGGTACGCTGGTTGCCCGAGCATTTGTTTACCCATCCGGAATACCGCGATTGCCATCTGCTGTATTATACGGGCATTACGCGTACAGCAAGGGCATCCTTGCAGAAATAGTACGCTCCATGTTCCTCAACTCTTCCCTGCACCTGGGTTATTAGAAGAGATGAAAGCACATGCCTTGGATATGGCCGAAGCCATTCAACGGAATGACTTCAAGAGTTTCGGAACACTGGTAGGCAAGACATGGATGCAGAAGAAGGCACTGGACAGTGGAACAAATCCTCCTGCCGTAGAGGACATCATCCGTCAGATAAAAGACTATACCTTAGGATATAAACTGCCGGGAGCCGGTGGGGAGGTTATCTGTATATGGTGGCTAAGGATCCGCAGGCAGCCCTGCGCATCCGTGAGACCTTGACGCTGAATGTACCGAATCCGAGAGCCAGGTTCGTAGAAATGTCACTCTCGGATAAGGGATTCCAGGTGTCGCGGAGCTGAAATTCATCATTCATGATGATACGGCCCCCCGTTCAGTATGGTCATCGCCCGGTAGAGTTGCTCCACAAAGATGAGGCGCACCATCTGATGGGAAAAGGTCATGCGTGAGAGGGACATCTTCTCGTGTGCCGCTTCGTACACTTTGGGGAGAATCCGTAAGGGCCTCCGATAATAAATACCAGCCGTTTGTTCACGGTATTCATCTTGCGCTTCATATAGTCTGCAAACTCTATGGAGCGCATTTCTTTTCCACCTTCGTCCAGCAGTACGACCACATCTCCCGGCTGGAGAGCTTTCAATATCAGTTCCCCTTCCTTTTCCTTCTGCACTTCCATGGAGAGGCTCTTGGTGTTTTTCAGTTCGGGGATGACTTCCATCTCGAATGAGAGATAACGCTTGGTACGTTGCACATAGTCGTTGATGGCTGTTATAAAGTGTTGTTCTACAGTTCGTCCTACAACGAGCAGAGTAGTTTTCATACTGGTTCTGTTTTGATTAGCGCACAAATTTAGCATTTTTTTATTGTATTTTGAGACAAATGCTTACCTTTGCCTATCATAAATACTTGTGAAAATGAAAAAACGGGTAATCTTTTTGTTGACCGGTCTCTTCATTTGGACGTCTGTGCTGCTGGCTCAGAATGTTCCCGAGGGAGTGATTGGAGCCTTCAAGGAAGGAAACTCTCAGGAGCTCAACAAGTATCTGGGTGACAAGGTCGATTTAATCATTCAGAATAAGTCGACCCACGCCGACAAGCGGACGGCAGAGGGCACAATGGCTGCTTTCTTTTCCAACCACAAGGTCGGCAGTTTTAATGTGAACCATCAGGGGAAGCGCGATGAGTCCGGTTTCGTCATCGGTACCTTGATGACCGCAAATGGAAACTTTCGGGTGAATTGTTTCTTCAGAAAAGTACAGAGCAAATATGTCATACATCAAATAAGGATAGATAAAACAGATGAATAAGGAAGAAGAATTGATTGACAGGCTGATAGACCTGGCTTTCGCCGAAGATATAGGCGATGGAGACCATACAACCTTTCGTGCATTCCTGCTACGGCAATGGGCAAGTCCAAACTGTTGATAAAAGAACCGGGCATCCTGGCCGGTATCGAGATAGCAAAGGAGGTGTTCCGCCGTTTCGATCCTACCATGAAGGTGGAAGTGTTCATTAATGACGGTACAGCCGTAAAGCCTGGTGATGTGGCCATGATTGTGGAAGGCAAGATACAGTCTTTGTTGCAAACGGAGCGTCTGATGCTGAACATCATGCAGCGCATGAGTGGCATTGCCACCATGACACATAAGTATGCCGAGCAACTGAAAGGTACGAATACCCGTGTACTCGATACCCGCAAGACTACTCCGGGCATGCGTATCCTCGAGAAAATGGCAGTGAAAATCGGTGGCGGTGTAAACCACCGTATCGGCTTGTTCGATATGATTTTGCTGAAAGACAACCATGTGGACTTTGCGGGAGGCATCGACAAGGCCATCAACCGTGCGAAGGAATATTGCAAGGGAAAAGGCAAGGACCTCAAGATAGAAATAGAAGTGCGCAACTTCGACGAATTGCAGCAGGTGCTCGACCTGGGCGGTGTAGACCGTATCATGTTCGACAACTTTACGCCGGCAATGACAAAGAAGGCCGTAGAGATGGTAGGCGGCCGCTATGAAACGGAATCTTCCGGCGGCATCACGTTTGATACGCTCCGCGACTATGCCGAATGCGGTGTAGACTTTATCTCAGTCGGTGCGCTGACCCATTCTGTGAAGGGATTGGATATGAGTTTTAAAGCATGTTGACAAAGGCAGAACGCGTTATTGCAGAATAATAAGGAAAGCCTCTCATAAAGAATGCTGCATTAAGGCAGATTTATGAGAGGCTTTCTCTTGATAACCGGTAGAGTAATGGCACCCGGAAAAACAGATGGTGTATTTGGGAGAAACAGATGGTCTGTTTGGGCAGATAGATGATGCGTTTGGCTGTAACGGATGATGTGTTTCAATGGATAAATAGCGTAGGAAGGTATGAAAAACATAACATGGAATAAAGTAAAAACAACTGTCAAAGGTTGGCAAGTGGGAGACTACATCCGGCAGACTTCCATTGTGGTGATTGGTGTACTGATTACCTTTGCCGGTAGTGAGTTGGTTACTCAAAACTCCGAGAAGAAAGATATTCAAGCCACCATGTCGCTGATTAGGGATGAACTGAAAAGCAACCGGGAGAATTATGAGAGTATCGTTTCAGAGTTTAGAGAGGATGAACGTCTTTCCAGCTTATTGGTGGAGTATGACTTAAAGCATCGGACGATACCAGAAGATTCATTGATACAGTTCCGCTTTCTTATGGGGCATATCCGCAGTTTTTATTATAGTCAGAATGCATTGGATATACTTAAAAACTCCATGTTGATGCAGAAGATTTCAGATAAAGAGCTACTGTTGCAGTTGACCGGAATCTATGAGGTATTGGATGGATTTAGGGCGACTATGAATGGCTATTACGATATGAAGGACGAAATTATGGTTCCTTTCCATTTGGCATTGACTGATGAACAGACGGACCAGATAAATCGTGGAGGATATGAGGCGTGGGATATTTACTTGTCGGACAGGTCGGTACGGAACTTTGTCAGGGTAGCGCGGAACTATTTTACGCCGGACTATGTAGAACGTGTGGGAAAACGTATAGACGAGGCAATACAAGCGCTTGAGAAAAAGTATCATTTAGAATGAAAAGATATGGGAAAGACAAGCTTTAACAGGTTGAACCATAAGATAAAAAGTTGGCGCATAGGTGATTATTTCCGCCAGTTCAGTATTGTGGCTGCGGGCATCATTGTCACTTTCTGGGGAAATGACCGGATTACCGAGAATGCCCGCCAAAAGGAAGTGCGTGCTACGATGCAGTTGGTAACGGAAGAGTTGGAATATAATAGGCAGGAGCTCCGTAATATAAAGCACTTGTTGGATATTGACATACACATGAGTCTGTTGTTGAGGGAACATGATATGGATGTATCCAAGATACCGACAGATACTCTGTGGAAGTATGGCAAGTTTTTCAATAATATGGATGAATTTTCTTATAGGACAGATGCGCTGGATGTGCTGAAAGGTTCTTCATTGATGCAGTATATACCGGACAAACGTATGTTGCAGGATGTATTGCAGACTTATTTTGAGTTGGGCAGGAAACAAAAGGATGTCAGTGATTACTATGCAACGAAAACAGATGCTCTTATGAGTGCTGCCATGTCCAGGGAGTGGGCGAATGTTTTTGACGGTGGCGACGGTCTTCGGGACCAGGCCTTGTTTCTTGTGCAGTATAAGAAATTTATCAATTACGTCAACATGGTTCCCGGTTTTCTGTATTGGCATGAATTTGATAAACTGGATGAGATGCTGGACAAGCAAATACAGCTTTGAAAGCCAAATATAAATAATCTCCGTTCTTTAACTTCTTTTAGAATTAATTCAGCAGCATTTTCCGCAATGCTGCGTCTAACTAACAAACGACGCGAAGAGGCGTCCGTAAAACGAGCACTGACATTGGAAAATGAGATAGAACTGATAGAGGGCTGCCGGGCAGGAAAGGATTCCGCCCGAAAGGAATTATACACCCTCTACTCCAAGCAGATGCTGGCGGTATGTTACCGCTATACGGGCGATGTCGATGCGGCCCATGACGTATTGCACGATGGCTTCATCAAAATTTTCACCCACTTCACCTTCCGTGGCGAATGTGCATTGAGTACCTGGGTGACAAGGGTAATGGTGACGCAGGCGATAGACTACCTGCGGAAACAGCAACGTTTCAGCCAACTGGTGGTGAATGAGGAACAATTGCCCGACATTCCGGATGAAGCAGGCATTGCCGAAACCGGAGGCCGTATTTCCGAAGAAATGCTGATGGCGTTCGTGGCGGAACTTCCCGATGGATGCCGTACTGTATTCAACTTATACGTCTTTGAGGAGAAATCGCACAAGGAAATAGCCGAAATCCTCCACATCAAAGAGCATTCGTCTACCTCGCAGTTGCATCGTGCTAAGTGTTTGTTGATAAAAAGAATTAAAGAATATACTGAATATGAGAGAAAATGATGAAATAACCGGTTTGTTCCGCAGTCGTCTTGCCGGCGCAGAGATGACAGTGCGGGAGGACTTCTGGGAAGGGTTGCAACGTGACTTGCCGTCACCGGTTGCCGCAAAAGGCAGGAGGCCGCTTTTTCTTTCTCCGAGGTTTCACCGCGTAGCCGCAGCCGCCTCTGTTGTATTTGTACTGGGAGCTGCTTCTGCCGCTTTCTGGTATTTCTCTCCGAAAGAGGAAATCAAGGAGCCTTTACACAAGTGGCGGCCATGACGCCGGAAGGTAACTTGAACGGGGATGTGGTGCAGGAAAGTTTTCCCTCTATCCATCAGGCCAACCCCATGGCACAAAAGCCCGGTACACAGCATCCCGCCAACGGCATTCCGGCAGGATTGACGGCGCAGGCCGATGAGGATGAATCCGTGTCTGTCCATGTTTCCATTCGGATTACCCAACGGGTGTACGGAAACCAGCAGCAGCCGGGAAACGGTTATTACAGTAACGGAACTCCGGCCGGAAACGGGAACTACCATTCAAATCCTGGCCATAAGGATGCTGATATAGATAGAATGCTGCCATCTTCTGAGGAAGAACCGGCAAAGTCTGTGGCTGTATCGCCATCCAAGCCCCGTAATTGGGCATTGAAAGCAGGCATCGGCACTTCCCTGCCGAAAGGGAATTTTCATATGCCGTTCACGGCCGGGGTAAGCCGTGGAACGTTGTTTGAACAAGCATTTCTCCTTGGAAGCCGGTCTTCAGTATAATTGCTTGGATGGTGACCATACGTTGCATACGCTGGAAGTTCCGGTAAGGCTGAACATGATGCTGGCCAGTACGCCGAAAGTGGATTTCTATGCTATGGTAGGTGGAGCAGCCGAGAAATGCATTGCTGGTGCTCCGGACAATGGTTTCGGTGCAGAGCCGGTACAGTTGTCGGTTGCTGCCGGAGTAGGGGTACGCTATAAAATGAACAACCGTTTTGCCTTGTTTGCAGAGCCGTCTGTATCCCATCATTTCGATACGGACTCGCAGACAAGAACCTTGCGTACGGAACGGCCCACCAATCTGAATCTGTTGTGCGGCGTGCGCATGACTTATTAATCTTAAATACCATACAAATATGAAGACTCTATACAATAAATTACATATATTCGGGCAGACTATGCTGCTCGTATTCTTTACTCTTTCTGTTCTCTCTTTGAGCTCTTGCAGCAAAGAAACGTTGGACTACAACCATCCGGATGTAGACTTGTTTGTCAAGCAGTTGAAGGCTGGCAAATATTCTACCCAAAGTCCGGATGGATTGAGTAACATGCCCAAGTTCACTTCCGAAGATATAGAGGAATTGCTGAAGTATGCCGAGGACTTGACGGTCATTCCCTCTTTCCCCCTGGCTCCGGTATCCTATTCGGCAGGTGGCAAGCTGCGTTTGGGCGAATGCATCCTGTGGACGGTAGAGACTATCCGCCTCGGGAACAATGCTTCGATGGGATGCAAGATGGTACATACGGATGCGGAGAATTATGAAGGTATCTATTTCCTTTCGGACGAAGAGGTGCTGGATGCCGCTTCGCGCTACCGCCGCTGGTGGGAAACCCGTAAGTATCCACGGACTATGTGGACGATTGATCCCTGCTATGACGAACCGCTTTGTGGCAGCGGATATATGTGGTGGTGACCTGTTTTTAGGGATTAAGGATTAGGTATTAAGTAATCAAACTGTCAGGTGAAGAGATTTATACTTGTAATGGGGCTGCTCTGTGCAGTAGCCTTCCCTTGCTATGCCCAAAACTGGACCCCTCAGGACTCGTTGAGGCTGAACCGGTTGCTGAAGGGCGAGGGGGAGGTAAAACTGAATCCGGAGGTATTGCAGGAATTGGAAATGAACAATTCTCTGGGTACTCCGAAAGCGGTGATGGACAAGTCGTGGATGGATTTTGATAATTCATTGCCCGTCATGCCGAAAGCGCCCGAGAAAAAAGTGGTGCTTACCTTACGTCCTTATACAGCCAATACCAAATATAATTGGGACCCCATTTATCAGAAAAAAATCAAGGTAGACAAGGATACTTGGCGAGGAGATGAATTCTATGCGCTTAAGATTCTGATGATTCCTACGAACTGGGCTAAACATCCGTTTGATGCCGGTCCGCGTGAGACTGTGGAGCAGATTGAAGCAACCGGTTTGCGTTACCGGGTGACGGAGCGGGCCAATAATATGGCTGTGGGCGGTTGGCAGGGTGCCAGTGGCGGTGGAATTTCCGGTTTAGACCTGATGACACCTTTTACCCGTGAGTTTTGGAATTTCAAAGGCCGCAAGCGCCGTGCCCGTACGCTGGAAGTATTGAAGGCGTATGGAGATTCGATAACTGTTTTGGAACAACAGTAATTTATCACTTTTTGTCAAATTTTGAACTTTCTTTCTCCTCTTCTTGTTTTCATTAGTAAACCTTTAAAAAAAGTAATAATGAACAGAGTGACTTCTCTATTTGGAATAAGATATCCGATAATTCAAGGTGGTATGGTGTGGTGTAGCGGCTGGAGACTTGCTGCTGCTGTAAGCAATGCGGGAGGGCTGGGCTTGCTCGGCGCAGGTTCGATGCATCCCGAAACGTTGCGGGAGCATATCAGGAAATGCCGTGAGGCTACGCATCATGCTTTTGGTGTGAATTATTCCCTTGATGTATCCCCAGATAGAAGAGATAATGCAGATTGTGGCCGACGAGGGAGTGAAGATTGTATTTACATCTGCCGGCAGCCCGAAGAAATGGACTGGTTGGTTGCACGAGCGTGGCATCACGGTGGTGCATGTTGTTTCGTCCTCGCGTTTTGCCGTGAAGGCAGAAGAGGCGGGTGTTGATGCAATAGTTGCCGAAGGCTTCGAAGCCGGTGGGCACAATGGGAGGGAGGAGACTACCACCCTGTGCCTGATACCAGCTGTACGTGCAGTTACTACACTTCCGCTGATTGCCGCCGGTGGCATTGCAACGGGTGAGGCCATGCTGGCTGCCCGGGTGCTGGGTGCGGAAGGTGTGCAGATTGGTACACGCTTTGCCTTGACGGCAGAGAGTTCTGCAAACGAGGTATTTAAGGATTACTGCTTGCATTTGGAAGAAGGGGATACCCGTCTGCTTTTGAAGAAATTGGCTCCGGTGCGTCTGGTGCGCAATAACTTTCGCAGCGCCGTAGAGGCTGCTGAGGCTGTGGGAGCTTCAGAGGAAGAACTTCGTATCCTTTTAGGGCGTGGCCGTGCCAAACGTGGTATTTTTGAAGGTGACTTGGAAGAAGGGGAACTGGAAATAGGGCAGGTATCTGCCTTGCTGCATGGAAAGGGAGTGCAGTCTGTGGCGTCGGTCATGCAAGAGTTGGTGGAGGAGAGCAGAAGGGCGTGGGAGAGAATGCAGGAATTGGATTTCTGAATATTCCCTCTTCTGGTATCATATAACAATAAAAAGGAATATTCCGGTGATTTCGGGGATATTCCTTTTTTAGTTTCAACTTATAACCTTTTATCCTTTGGGGATATTGGTTGTGTCTTTTGCCGTATTTCCACTTGTGGCGGAATTACTTGTGCCATTGCTGCTGGCAGTGGCGCTACCGGTAGCCATATTTGTTGCACTTTTACCGGCTGTCTGCACAGCAGGTTGCTCTTCCCAATGGAACGGTTCAAAGCTACTGTTCGGGTCAACCCAGGACGGTTTCTTGGAAGCATAAATAATGAATGGGGCAATGACTACAATCAGCGCACCGATGATGAGCACGGAGAACCATACTGTGTTGCTGCCTGTTGAAATCTGGCTGGGTGGGATAAAGCTCAGTACGAATGCCAGCAATGACCCGCAGAAACCAAGTCCACCGATGAGCCACATCAATCCGTTGCCATTCTTGCCGATACGGAACGGACGGTTCAGCTTCTTCATCTTATAACGCAGCACGATGGCTCCGGAGAACATCAGCATATACATGATAAGATAGAGACTACGGTCAACTGTGACAGAATCTGGTAGAAACTCTGTACGGAAGGCATGACTACGAACAGAAGGCTCAGTACGGTTACTGCACCGCCTTGTACATAAAGGATGTTCTTCTGTACACCTAGTTTGTTTGTCTTCTGGAAGAACGGAGGCATGTAGCCTGCTTTTCCTACGGCAAAGATACCTTTGGACGGACCGGCAACCCATGTCAATACACCTGCCAGCACCCCGAATGCCAGAGCAATGGCGATGATGGGTGACAGCCAGGAGGCGCGGATGTAATGGAAATAGTTATCGAAGCCTACAAGCAGACTCTGTGTCAGACTGATGTCTTTGGCCGGATGATGATGCCCAGTGAGAAAGTACCGAGCACGAAGATGATAACCGTAATGGCCGCACCGATGAACACTGCCTTCGGATAATTCTTGGAGGGATTGTTCACGTCTTTTACGTGGATACCGCCCATTTCCATACCGGCATAGAAGAGGAAGATACTGGCAGCAAGCACCACGTTGTCGAAGTTCGTCAAGTCGGGGAAGAAGCTGCTGTGGAAATCCAGGTTGGAGTGTCCGCCGGTGGCAAGGTAGATAATACCCAGGATAATCAGCAGTGCGGCAGGGATAATAGTCCCGACCAGGCCGCCGACCTTTGCCACTTTACCTACCCAGCTCATGCCCTTCATGGAAATGAACGTAGCTAGCCAGTAGATGATGAGGACAACAACGAGTGAGTAATACTTGTTGTTGGCCAGTGACATGTCGTGTACGTCGTTCATGCCGATGAAAGCAATGGATACGGCACCGAATGTCAATACGGTAGGATACCAGATTGTACTTTCAATCCATTGTACCCAGATGGCAAGGAAGCCCAGTTTTTTTCCGTAGGCTTCGCCCACCCAGCGGAACACACCGCCTTGCTTGTCTTGAAACATGGCAGCCAGTTCCGCGGCGACAAGTGACGTCGGAATCAGAAAAACAATGGCTGCAAATAAGTAGTAGAAGGCCGAACTCATTCCGTACACGGCCTCGGCAGGAAGTCCACGTAGGGATACTACTGCCGTCACATTCATGATTGCCAGGGTAAATACACCCAGCTTCACTGTTTGTTTAATATTTGCCATAAGTTAAGGTTTTAGATGAAAAATATATTCAAAATCAGCGTCTATAACAACACTTGGGGAGAGTTGTTCCCAACGGATAAGTGAAAGTTCAGGTTTTAACTATTCAGGAAGCGTCGGCTTTGGGCGCGGGCTTCTGTGCAACTTTCTTGTAGAACTCTTCTTTTTCCTTATTGCGCCGTTCGACCAGGCTCGTTACATACACTGTAAAGATAGGGAACATCATCATGCCCAGCGCAGCCAGCAGTACGGACAGTACCCGTCCGGTGGGAGTGACTGCTATGATATTGGAACCCACCGTCGTCACGTCCATAAATGCCCACCATAAGGCGTCTCCATATCCTTTGACTAAAGGATTGGGACCATGCTCCATGACATAAAAGGCCAGACTGGAAAAATAGACAGTGGCCAGCAACATGGTAAGGTAGGAAACGAACAGTCCCGATGCGCGGTTGTACGTCAGCCAACCCACCACGATAGCCATGGCGTAACCACCCCGCACCAATGGGATGAAACGCAGCATATAGGTTATCTCGGGTGAGAAAGTCCATCCCATATAGGCAATGATGTTTTGATAGGGTATAGCTACCAGCAGGAAAATGAAATGCGTGGCCACGTAGTGACCCTTCTTCTCTGCCAGGAACCATTCCAATACAAAATCTGCCAGGAACAGGGCGCATATCCACAACTGTACTTTCATGTAGACCGACTGTTCGTAAAAGGGGATCCCCTTGAACGTGTCGACAGAGATGCTGATAACTAAAAATAGCGACAGTATCAATATAATGACATGCAGTATGCCATAGATACCTTTTTCCCGCAATACAAATTCTGATAGAGCCATTTTCATGATGAAGTCCATTATAAAGTCATAAGTTATGAGTTATAAGTCATTTGCTGATTACGGTGCCTACCAACAAATAACTCATAACCTATAACTCATAACTAAAAAGAGAAACTTATTCTGTAATCGTTACGTTATCACCGTTGAACACACCCAGCCGAGCTTGTTCATGATGAACTTGATTGCCGATTGGGCCTTTACGGAGTTTCCCGCTTCGTCTAGGGGAGGAGCGAAGGCCGATACTCCCATGACACCGGGCAATACGGCCATTACACCACCGCCTACACCGCTTTTGGCCGGTATGCCGGCGGTGTACATCCAGTCGCCCGAATGCTCGTAGAAGCCTACGGTAGAAATCATCGACGTGATTTTCGGTGCCAAGCTGGCTTCGAACACCGTTTGTTTGGTGACGGGGTTCACACCGTTATTGGCGATGGTTCCTGCGGCAATGCCCAGTTGCTGGGCCGTGATGCCGAGAGAACACTGGCGAGTATAGAGGTCGAGAGCCATGTCCGGATTATCGTAGATGCGGTTGTAGTTTTTCAGCAGCCAGGCAATGGAGCGGTTGTTGAAGTTGGTAGCCGTTTCCGATTTGTACAGTTCGTCGATGAGTTGTGGGGCAGAGCCGCACAGCTCAGTGACATTCTGTACAATGGCATCCCATTTTTTGTCGGAGTTTCCCACTGGCTGCACCATGGAACAAGCGGAAATGGCACCGGCATTTACCAATGGAGTGGAAGGGTGGTCGTTTTCCAGCAAAATGGCGATGATGGAGTTGAATGGTAGTCCCGTGGCATCGGCACCTATCATGTCCAGCACTTTCTGTGCACCGTATTGGCGCAGGATAAGGATGGCCGTGTGTACCTTCGAGACGGACTCTATACCGAAACGATAGTCTGTGTCACCTATATTGATGGTCTGCCCGTTCATCAGGCAGATGCTGAGTCCGAATAGTTTGGAGTCTATGTTGGCAAGGTAGGGAATATAATCCGCATTCTTGCCTCCTGTGCCTGCCCTTCACCTCATTGTAGGCTTCTTGGGCAACCTCCTTTATTTGTGAAATTGATATTTTCTTTTCCATAAACACGTTGTGATGTACGATTAGACGATGTACGATTTACGATTGAAATTACTCCTTTAAACGTAGTCCGTATCAAGAGAAACTCTAATCGTACATCGTAAATCGTTTAATCGTAAATTAATTTATTTTTTATGAGTACGGCATCCGTGGTTGAATATTTTGGTTTCCACCGGCAGGTTCTTTTCCTGTGCCATACGGGTAGGAGTCGGGTAATCCAGTTTCTCCAGCTCCGTGATGGCATTCTTGATGTCACCCAGCAGCATGTCTGCCATGTCGCGGCTGAATCCTTGGCGAACAACGACGCGCATTACGACGTAGTCTTCCAGCTTTGAAGGCAGTGTATAGGCGGGTACCATCAACCGTGTTGTGACAGCTTGTCCTGCAGGTCATACAGAGTCCATTTGGCAGCTCTTGCATATTCCGGTTTCAAATACCAGATAAACAGCGGGTTCACAACCTCGTCGGAATAGTTTACGAACGGAGCCATCTTGCCGATTTCGTCATGGATATACTTGGCGATGGTCAGAGAGTTGTACTGTACTTCCTTGTAACCCTGGAATCCCAAACGGATGAACTGGTAATATTGACCCAGAATCTGTGCGGCAGGACGGGAGAAGTTCAGGCCTACCTGAGTAATGTTGGCACCGAGGTAGTTTACGCTGAATGACATTTCTTCGGGGCAGATATTCTTTGCCTTTCCAGCAAACCCAGCCCAGACCCGGATAAACCAGACCGAATTTGTGTCCGCTGACGCTGATGGAGAGTACCCACTTCAGACGGAAGTCCCATTTCTTTTCGGGATAGAGGAACGGGAGGATGAAACCGCCGCTGGCGGCATCTACGTGGATAGGAATGTCGTAGCCGGTCTTCGCATTGTAGGCATCGAGGGCTTTGTCGAGGGCTTCGACGTCATCGTTCAGTCCTGTCCATGTAACGCCTTGGATAGCACGATACAGATGGTGTTCTCATCACACATCTTCAAGGCTTCTTCGGGGTCGAGCGTGGTCTTGTCCAGTGTCAAAGGCACTTCACGCATTTCAATCTGCCACAATTGGGCGAATTTTTCCCATACCACCTGGAAACCGGTTGAAATAACGAAGTTTGGTTTGTCGAACGGTTTGCCTTGCGCCTGACGTTTCTTGCGCCAGCGCAACCAGGCTGCCACACCACCCAGCATACATGCCTCCGAGGAACCGATGGCAAGTGCGCCGGTTTTCCAGGTTTCTTTTTCAGGAGAGTTCCAGAGGTTGGCCACGATGTTGATACATTTACCGTTCATTACGGCGATGCGCGGATATTCGGTCTCGTCAATGTAGTTGATGTTGATGGCTTCGTTCATCAGCTTGGTTGCATATTCGTCCATATAGGTAGTGACGAATGTAGCCAGATTCAAGCGAGGCTGCGTTTGGGCGAAGGTCTCGTCTTTCACCATCTGATAGGCGATTTCCGGGGTAGTAGGTCCGTCGGGAATCTTTTCTACGGGTGAGGGTTGTAACATACGGTTTGAACCGAATACTTCAGTTTTTGCATCTCCTTTTCTGAAATTCAAATCTTCCATATTAATAAGTTTTTTAAAGGTTTAGGCGGCGGGGCTTTTCCCCGTCGAATTTCCCACAACAACGGGGTTTGCGGATGAAAGTTCCGGGGTTTTGCATTATTTGGCGTTTATTAAAGGGCAGCGTAGTAAAATCTTAAAAAACGAACATTCTGAAGGTAGGTTTGTTGTTCCCACATTATTCATTTAATTAATATACTACTATATGAAAATCAATACCGGAAGGGGTACAATCCCCCTTATCACGCTTGTCGGCATTTGGTCAGTCTCTGCATTGACTTCCTTGCCGGGATTGGCCGTATCACCTATTTTGGGACAACTTACTACCATTTTTCCACATGCCACGGAACTGGATATACAGATGCTTACCTCCCTGCCTTCGCTGCTGATAATTCCTTTTGTGCTGTTGGCAGGCAAGCTGGCCGAGAAACGTGACTTTGTGCGTCTGCTGAAAGCGGGGCTTTGGATGTTTGCCGCCAGTGGGGTACTTTATCTTTTTTCGGACAAAATGTGGCAGTTGATGGTGGTCAGTGCTTTGCTCGGCATTGGCTCGGGACTGATAATCCCGTTGTCTACCGGTTTGGTTTCACGTTATTTCACGGGGGAGTATAGGGTAAAGCAGTTTGGTTACAGTTCTGCCATCACCAATGTGACGCTGGTTGTGGCAACGGCGGTGACTGGGTATCTGGCAGAGGTAAACTGGCACTTGCCTTTCGTGGTATATCTGCTTCCGTTGGTTTCTCTGCTGCTTGTCGGGTATTTGAAGGGAGATACCGGTCAGCCGCAGAAAACAGAAGATACGGCTACCGTTGTTCCGGAGGAATCCAAGCGTGCGATTCCCGGTAAATACGGCATCCATGTCCGCCATCTGCTACAGTTGATGCTGTTTTATGGCGTCACTACGTATGTAGTGCTGGCGGTTACTTTTGACTTGCCTTTTTTGATGGAGGCCCATCACTTCTCCAGCGGAAATTCCGGATTGATGATCTCCTTATTCTTCCTTGCCATTATGGTCCGGGTTTCTTCCTGGGGCATATCGTGAAGTGGATGGGGAAACACACAAAGTTTTACAGCCTTTTGTCCATTGCAGCGGGTTTGCTTTTGATATGGATTTCGCCTAAAGAATGGCTGATAATACCGGGATGTATGTTGGTTGGTTTGGGATATGGTGTCATTCAACCGCTGATTTATGACGAGACAGTAGATACGGCTATACCGGAAAAAACAACTTTGGCACTGGCCTTTGTAATGGTAATGAATTATCTGGCGATTCTATTGTCCCCGTTCATTACAGACTTCTTTCAGACCTTGTTCCACACTAATTCCAAGGAATTTCCGTTTTATTTTCAACCTCTGCATCACACTGCTCGCTATGTGGTGGGAGTATGCGAGGAAGAAGGATTCTTTGTTGGGGGGGGAGTTATGAGTGATGAGTGATTTGTTGGTAATTGTGCTGCGCTACCATGCTGAAAGGAAAATACCAACAAATCACTCATCACTTATAACTTATAACTCAATCGCCTCATATTTCAGCCCGAAGACATCGGCTACAGCTCTGTATGTTACCTTGCCTTCCACTACGTTCAATCCCAACGCCAGAGCCGGATCGTCCTTGCAGGCTTGTCTCCAGCCCTTGCATGCCAGGGCAACGGTGTAGGGCAGGGTGGCATTTGTCAGTGCCATGGTGGAGGTGAAGGGTACGGCGCCGGGGATATTGGCAACGGCGTAGTGCACAATTCCATCCACAATGTAGGTAGGATCGCTGTGCGTAGTGGGATGGGAGGTCTCGAAACAACCGCCCTGGTCGATGGCTACGTCCACGAGTACGGTGCCGGGTTTCATCATCTTCAGCATTTCGCGGGTGATGAGATGCGGGGCCTTGTCACCGGGGGATGAGGACGGAACCTACTACCCATGTCGATGTTCGGCAATTCCATCTTGATTGTTATGGGTGGAAGAAGTAGAGTGTCTTTTAACGTTTTTCGGTCTATCACTTCGCTCAGGTAACGGCAGGCGAGGGAGGTTGATGTCTGTAATCAGCACCTCGGCACCCATTCCGGCAGCTATCTGTGCGGCATTGGTGCCCACGATACCGCTCCGAGGACAAGTACGCGTGCGGGACGTACGCCTGTCACGCCACCCATCAGTTTTCCCTTGCCGCCTTGTGGCTTTTCAAGGAAGCGGGCTCCTACTTGGGTAGCCATACGTCCTGCCACCTCGCTCATAGGAGTAAGTAGCGGAAGTGAGTGGTCTTCTTTTTCCACGGTTTCGTAGGCGATGCAGACGGCACCGCTTTCAATCATGGCTTCGGTCAGTAATTTATCGGCTGCAAAGTGGAAATAGGTGAATACCACTTGTCCCTTTTTAATCAGTTTGTACTCTGGTGCAATAGGTTCCTTTACCTTGACAATCATGTCGGCTGCGGCATACGTGTCTTCAATGGTCGGTAAAGTCTTTGCACCTACGGCGATGTAGTCATCGTCGGAGAAACCGCTGTTTACGCCTGCTGTGGCTTGCACATACACCGTATGACCTTTTTTTCACCAATTCGGCTACTCCGGCAGGGGTCATTCCCACGCGGTTCTCGTTGTTCTTGATTTCTTTAGGTACTCCGATAATCATAACCTTAAAGTTTTAATTGGGGGGTTAAACATGGCGCAATATAGCGATTTCCCGGCTTGGGTGTTATCGGTGCATCTATGTTCTTCAACAGAATTTTTATGCATGTTTTAATCAATGATAATTGTAGCTTTCTGTAGGTAGAGAGAACTATTCTTTTTATATTTGCATGCATTTAAAATAATATTGACTGTACAAAATATGAAATATTCTATATTTTTCTCTCTTTTGTTCTTTATTGGTAGTGTGCAAAGCGGCTATGCCCAAGAAACCGATACAGACAAGCCCTCCTTCATCCCGCCTTTTGATTTTCCCATCACTTTCTCCGGTAACTTCGGCGAGATACGTGCCAACCATTTTCATGGCGGACTGGATTTCAAGACCGGTGGAACCATAGGCAAGCCGGTACGCGCTCTGGCCGACGGATATATTTCGCGTATCCGCGTTACCCACGGTTCGGGCTATGTGCTCGATGTGGCTTATGACAATGGTTATTCGACGATAAACCGCCATTTGAGTGCCTTTGTGGGCGATGTGGCCCGCCGGGTTGAAGACTTGCAGTACGAGAAAGAAAGTTGGGAGGTGGAAATTACTCCCGAACCCGATGAATATCCCGTGAAGGCCGGTCAGATAATAGCTTTGAGCGGAAACACCGGATACTCTTTCGGTCCGCACCTGCATCTGGATATGATAGAGACGGCTACGGACGAATATATCGACCCGCTGCCTTTCTTCATGAACAAGGTGAAAGACAAGACTGCCCCGCGTGCCGAAGGTATCATGCTGTTTCCACAGCCGGGAAAAGGAGTGGTGGAGGGCAAGCAGACGCGACGGGCTTTTCCGGCACATCCAACGAAACCCATTACCGCCTGGGGACTGATTGGTGCAGGCATCCGTGCCTACGACTATATGGACGGAGTGCAGAATAAATATGGCGTGAAGACGGTGATTCTCGAAGTGGACGGTGAGGAAGTCTTCCGCAGTACGATAGACCGCTTTGCCTATGAGGAGAACCGCTATATCAATTCGTGGACACACGGTCAGTACATGAAGTCTTTCATAGAGCCGGGCAACCGTCTTCGCATGCTGCAGGCATCCAACGGCAATCGCGGACTGGTGGAAATCAACGAAGAACGCCCTTACCGATTTGTCTATACACTGAGCGATGCGCTGGGAAATACCTCTAAAGTCCGCTTTACAGTCCAGGGACAGAAGACGATAATTGCTCCGGTGGAACATCGTGAGAAATATGCCTCAAATGGGACAAGGTGAACTATCTGCAGGAGCCGGGGCTGGAGTTGGTTATCCCGAAAGGAATGCTCTACGATGACGTCTTGCTGAACTACTCCGTGCGGCTGATAGTGGCGACATCGCTTTCACCTATCAACTAAACGATACCCGTATTCCTATGCACAATGCCTGCGATTTGCGTATCGGCTTGCGCCGGCGTCCAGTAGAGGATGTGACCAAATATTATGTGGCGGGCGTAACGGCGCGCGGTGGAAAATACCGTATCGGCGGTAAGTATGAGGATGGTGTCATGAAAGTGCGTATACGGGATTTGGGGACTTATACCGTGGCGGTGGATACGGTTCCGCCGGTGATAACTCCCGTGAACCAAGCCCAATGGGGACGTACGGGAAAAATCATCTTCAAGGCCAAGGACAAGGAAACCGGCATCAATACCTATCGGGGTACGATTGACGGGAAGTATGCCTTGTTTGGAAAGCCCAATTCCATCAGTGGTAACCTGGTGTGCGAGCTCGACCCGAAATATGTGGAGAAAGGCGGCAAGCATGTGGTGGAGATGACGGTGACGGATGGCTGTGGCAACCGTACTACCGAACAGTTTGATTTTGTATGGTAAAGACTGAAATATTTAGTAACATTATAATTTAGAAGTATGAAAAGTAAAAGACTGACTCTTTCCGTCTTGTTTGTTGTGGCAGCCGTGGCGAATGCGCTGGCCTGCACCAATCTTATCGTAGGCAAGAACGCCTCCGCGGACGGTTCTACCATTGTTTCCTATTCTGCCGATTCTTATGGTTTGTTCGGCGAGTTGTATCATTATCCTGCCGGTATGCACAAGAAAGGTACGCTGATTGACATACACGAGTGGGACACCGGCAAATACCTTGGGCAGATAGAGCAGGCGCGTCAGACGTACAATGTCATTGGCAACATGAATGAGTTCCAGCTCACTATCGGTGAGACGACATTCGGCGGACGTCCCGAGCTGGTGGATACCACCGGCATCATCGACTACGGCAGCCTGATTTACCTCGGTCTGCAACGCTCACGTACCGCCCGCGAGGCCATCAAGGTGATGACGGAGTTGGTGCAGGAATACGGCTATTACAGCAGTGGCGAGTCCTTTACCATTGCCGACCCCAACGAAATCTGGATTATGGAGATGATTGGCAAGGGACCGGTGTGCGCGGTGCCGTATGGGTGGCTGTCCGCGTGCCCGATGATTGTATCTCTGCTCATGCCAACCAGAGCCGCATTCATCAGTTCAACATGAACGACAAGGAGAACTGTATGTACTCCGCCGACGTCATCTCCTTTGCACGCGAGAAGGGCTATTTTGACGGTGTGAACAAGGATTTCAGCTTTGCCGATGCCTACGCTCCGCTCGATTTCGGTGCCCGTCGCTATTGCGAGGCCCGTGTATGGAGCTATTTCAATATGTTTACCGACCGTGGCAACGAGTTCCTGCCTTATATATTAGGTGAGACGAACACTCCGATGCCTCTGTTTGTGAAGCCCAACCGCAAGGTTTCCGTGCAGGATGTGAAGAACGCCATGCGCGACCATTATGAAGGTACTCCTCTCGACATCAGCAAAGATTTCGGCGCAGGCCCGTATCATACCCCGTACCGCCTTTCCCCCGCTTTCTTTCAAGGTGGGTGACCAGGAATACTTCAATGAACGTCCCATCTCCACCCAGCAGAGCGGTTTCGTATTCGTGGCACAGATGCGCTCCGAGTTGCCCGATCCTATCGGTGGAGTATTGTGGTTCGGCACAGATGATGCCAACATGACGGTATTTACGCCCGTATACTGCTGTACGGACAAGGTTCCCGTATGCTACACCCGTGTGGACGGCGCCGATTACATCACTTTCTCCTGGAACTCCGCTTTCTGGATTTTCAATTGGGTGGCCAATATGGTATATCCCCGCTATGACTTGATGATAGACGACGTGCGTGCCACTCAGACAGAGTTGGAGACAACCTTCAACGAAGCGCAGGAGGGCGTTGAGGCTGCTGCTGCCAAACTTTTGGAAAAAGACCCTGCCAAAGCGAAGGCATTCCTAACCAACTATACGAACATGACCGCCCAAAGCACTTTCGATACCTGGAAACGTCTTGGCGAGTTTCTTGTCGTAAAGTACAATGACGGCGTTGTCAAGCGTATGAAAAACGGTCAGTTCGAACGCAATTCCATTGGCCAGCCGGCAGGCGTAATCCGCCCGGGATACCCGAAGGAGTTCCTTGAAGAGTATGTTAAGCAGACGGGAGACAGATATAAAATGCCTGAATAAAATTAGGATATTTGAACTTATTCTTCTACATTTGTGTCTTACAAAAAAGTTTATATTAACCCTTAAAATAATAACAGTCTTATGGAAAATCAGGAACTGATTAAGCAGGTGACTGAGAAAGCCGAAAAATGGCTTACCCCGCATATGATGCCGAAACTCAGGCAGAAGTGAAACGCATGTTGGAAAATCCAGATAAAACCGAATTGATAGACAGTTTTTACAAAGACCTGGAGTTTGGAACGGGTGGTCTGCGTGGCATCATGGGTGCCGGTACAAACCGCATGAACATCTACACCGTAGGTGCCGCAACACAGGGCTTGTCCAACTATCTGAACAAATGTTTTGCCGGAAAGAAGGATATTTCCGTTGTTGTGGGGCACGACTGCCGCAACAATAGCGACAAGTTCGCAAAGATTTCTGCTGACATCTTCTCTGCAAACGGCATCAAGGTATATCTTTTTGATGACCTTCGTCCTACGCCCGAAGTTTCATTCGCCATCCGTCACTTCGGCTGTCAGAGCGGTATCAACATCACAGCCAGCCACAACCCCAGAGAATACAACGGCTACAAAGCTTATTGGGATGACGGTGCGCAGGTGCTCGCTCCGCACGACACGGCCATCATAGACGAGGTGAACAAGGTGACGGTGGCCGACATCAAGTTCAACGGCAACAAGGACTTGATTCAGATTATCGGCAAGGAAGTGGATAAGGTTTATCTGGAAATGGTTCACTCCATCTCTATCGACCCCGAAGTCATCCGTCGCCAGAAAGACCTCAGCATTGTGTATACTCCGCTTCATGGCGCAGGCCGCGTGCTTATTCCGGACTCATTGAAGGAGTGGGGATTGAGAATATCAACTGCGTGCCCGAACAGATGGTGAAGGACGGCAATTTCCCGACAGTGGTTTCTCCGAATCCCGAAAATGCCGAAGCCCTTTCCATGGCCATTGCGCTGGCTAAGAAGATTGACGCTGACATCGTAATGGCAAGTGACCCGGATGCCGACCGTGTCGGTATGGCCTGCAAGGACGATAAGGGCGAGTGGGTGCTTATCAATGGTAACCAGACTTGTCTCATCTTCTTGTACTACATCATCAAGAACCGTATTGCAATGGGTAAGATGCAGCCGAACGACTTCATCGTGAAGACCATCGTGACCACCGAACTCATCAAGGCTGTGGCAGACAAGAACAAGATTGAAATGCGCGACTGCTACACCGGCTTCAAGTGGATTGCCCGCGAAATCCGTCTGAGTGAAGGTAAGCAGCAGTATATCGGTGGTGGTGAAGAAAGCTATGGCTTCCTGGCCGAAGACTTTGTCCGTGATAAAGACGCGGTTTCTGCCTGCTCTTTGCTGGCCGAAATCTGTGCTTGGGCCAAAGACCAGGGCAAGACACTCTATGACGTATTGATGGAAATCTATGTAGAATATGGATTCTCTAAGGAAACCACCGTGAACGTGGTGAAACCCGGTAAGAGTGGTGCCGAGGAAATCAAGGCGATGATGGATAACTTCCGTGCCAATCCTCCGAAGGAAATCGGTGGTTCGGCTGTCAGCCTGATTAAGGATTACAAGACGCTGGAACTGACTGATGCCCAGGGCAACGTAAGCAAGCTGGATATGCCCGAGACTTCCAATGTACTTCAATATTTCACTGTAGACGGCACGAAGATTTCTGTCCGTCCTTCCGGTACGGAACCGAAGATTAAGTTCTATATCGAGGTGAAGGGCGAGATGGGTTGTCCGAAATGCTATACCAGCGCCGATGCCGAAGCTGAGAAGAAAGTGGAGGCAGTGCGCAAGTCACTCGGCATTTGATAGGAAAGAGGAAAAAATGTGTATATAGTGTTCGGAGAGGCGTAACCCGTGAGGCTGCGCCTCTTCCTTTTGCTTCTGTGTTGAAAGAAAACTTAAATAAAGACTTAAACCCGATGGTTGATGAACAAAACGTTTGCAGGGAAGTTTAGTATATGCAGATTGCGGTTACACACCGATTGGTTGATGTGAATGAGAGTCGTTTCATTCGTAGTTGTTCGTTTGTGAGTGTGTGTTTTCCGCAATTTGCTTTTTTAAATTTCTTCCCCCCTCTTTTTAATTCTTTAATTTTTAATTGTTCTCCATCCACCAGTCTATCAGCCTTCTTGCGATACTCAGCTTTCGTGGAATTTCGGGCAGGTTGTCTTTGGAATAGAAGGCGGCAGCGGTCAGCTCATCTTCCTGCAGTTTTATCTCCCCGCTTTCGTAGTCGGCAATGAAACCCACCATCAATCCGCTGGGGTAGGGCCAGGGCTGGTTGCTGAAGTAGGTGATGTTCTTTACCTTCAGCCCCGTTTCTTCAAAAACTTCCCGTTCTACACATTCTTCCAGTGTCTCGCCGGCTTCGAGGAAGCCTGCCACCAGTCCGTAGAAGGTTCCTCGGAAGTTCCGGGCATGCACCAGCAGGATTTCGTCTCCTTTGCGTATCAGTACAATGATGGCGGTGGAAACGGGAGGGTACATCTCATTGCCGCAGTTGGGACACTTCTTCATGATGGGGGTCGTGGTGCTCCATGGCGGTGCCACACACGGGGCAGAAGCGGCTGTGCTCGTCCCAATAGAGTATCTGGAAGGCCTTTCCTGCAGAACGGTACTCGTCCGGCGAGATGTAGTCGTACGATGCGCGCAGGCCTATCATGACCCATTCATCGGTTTCGGCCACGAGCTGTTCCAAAGCAAATGCACGTACTTGCTTGCCGTTGGGTGGGAACACTTCGTGTATATTACTTCCGGCTTCCGGTGTCAGAGGAGGCTCTATACTGACGGGTACGCTGTATTTTATTTCTCCTTTGTCTGTATATCCTTTTTTCAGCAGCAGTTGGTCTTTGAAGAAGACGAACCACTGCGTGCAGGGTTGGGGTTCTGTTGATTTTTCCATTGTTTGTTGTTTTATTATTTGGGGGGTGAACACGAAAATACCAAGGCACAGAGATTCTTTTCAAAGAGATAAAGCATTAATTTCTATGTCTTTGTGTCTCTGTGTTCGCCCCCCCCTAAATTTCGTTTGCTGTGTCTTTTTCTTGCCGCACATAGACCGTTGACCTTCCCATTCCGCGGCGGCGCAGGAACCCTTGCCGGATGAATTTGTTCAGCTCGTCTATGGCGGCATGTCTGGTTAGTCCGCTCAATTGGATGTATTCGTTCTTGTTGATGCATACATTCTGCTTGAGGAACAGTTCCAGTTCGGCTTTTCTTGTTGCTTCGGTGGTCTCTACTACTTTTTTCGATTTCTTGGTAGTGGAGTGTACACGTTCCAACGTCATTTTCTTCTTGATGTTGTTGCGGAACGTGCTGCTGATGCGCAGGTGCACGTTTTGGAATTGGACGGATTCGGAACGGATTTTCTTTTTCTCATCGTCGGTCTCGCGCAAGCATTTCAGTGAAGTGCTGAAGAAGCCGAGTTCTCCCAGTTCCACGATGTTTCCGTTGGCAAGGAGGTCGCACAACTCGTCAATGCAGGCATCCAATGCTGCTCCTATCACATTCTTGGCAGATGTTGGAAAGTTGCGATATGTTCCACAAACTCCTTTTGGGTATAAGTCCTTTTCGGCAGATACGTGCATGGAGTGATTTCTTGTCTTCTTTCCCGTCGGGCGAAGGCGTTTCGTAAAGGTCGTAATACGCGCTCATAAGATATTTATTTTTGTTTATAGCGATAAACAGTTCTCGTCGCTTCGGGGAATTATTTTTGTCGCTAAGCGGATTAATTTTCTTCTTCCTAAAAACTAATCGTCCGACAACTGTTGCATTATCGTCCAACAGTTGTTTAATTATCGTCCGACAGCTGTCGGACGAAACAGAAATGGGTATGGGACGATTATTTCTTAGTGAACAAAGGTATAAAATATTGTGATACGAAGGGTAGTGTTTGGGGAGGAAAGTTTTAGTTTTCGGCAAAAGAGGGGGGATTGTTAAATCCCCAATAATAGGGACTGACCCGATGAAGGACTGGTCACTTACCTGGGGACAATTTGTCTCCAGGTAGAAATGGTAATAGATATAGGAAATGAAAGCAAATCACAACGTGTGTGCGTGTCTGTGTGTATTTGTTTTCCAAAGATAGTGAATCTTAATAAGACTCTCTCTGATTTCCCTACTATTTTGTATCTTTACACACTTTTCTTTATACATGAGTACTGACTATAAATAAATCATATTGTGGAAATAACCCAACGCATTCGTCTCCTCCTTTCCGAAATGAACCGGGGAGTATACGAAAAAGAAACTGAAATAAACCTCTCCCTGCTGGCAGCTCTGGCAGGCGAGAGCATTCTGCTCCTGGGACCTCCGGGAGTAGCCAAGTCAATGGTAGCCAGGCGGCTAAAGTCGGCTTTTACAGATGCCCGTGCCTTTGAATACCTGATGTCCCGCTTCTCTACGCCCGACGAGATTTTCGGTCCTGTCAGCATTAGCCGACTGAAAGAATCCGACAAGTATGAACGTGCCATCGACGGCTATCTGCCCACAGCCGATGTCGTGTTTCTGGACGAAATATGGAAAGCAGGCCCTGCCATACAGAACACTCTGCTGACCGTCATCAACGAGAAACTTTTCCGCAACGGCGACAAGGAACTGCATCTCCCCCTCAAACTGCTCGTAGCTGCCAGTAACGAACTGCCCGCTCAAGGCGAGGGACTGGAAGCCCTATGGGACCGCTTCCTTATCCGCATTCTCTGCACCTGCGTCAAGCAGGAAGAGTCTTTCTACAAAATGCTGCTGGACGATTCTGCCGACCATCCGGAAACGACTGCCTGCGAATGGCAAATCTCCGACCGCGAGTATGCCGAATGGCAAGCTGAGATACGCCGCGTAACCTTGCCTCTCGATGTTCTTTCCTGCATCACAGCCATTCGCCACGGACTGACAAGCGTAGAGATGCAAGACTCCGACCTGCGCCGCAATGTCTACGTCAGTGACCGCCGCTGGAAGAACATCGTGAAGCTGCTCAAGACCTCCGCCTTCGTCCACGGCCGCACGGAAGTCTCCATGACCGACCTGCTTCCCGTCTACCACTGCCTATGGAGTGAGCCTGATGAGAGCGTTGCCATCCGTGACATCGTTATCCGTGCCTTATTCGTGTCCCACACAAAACAGATTGCCGGTATCGCCTCCTCGCTGAAATCCGATTTGAAAGTCAGCCGTGTGCGCGAAGCCCTCGACAAAGCCCGCCTTGCCGGCGACCGTAGGGACGATGACCTGCTGATAACGGAACACTTCTACTACCAGGTGGAGAAACATGGTACGGGCAACACCTACATCTTTATCGTGGACTACAAAAATCTGAAGGAGTACAGCGCCAAAGATGCCCCCACCTTGGGCGTAATGTATGCCGACCCCATCAATCCCAAGCGTACCATCATCCGCGCCTTTGCCGACACCGGCGCCGTGAAAGAGGAAGGCACCGAACGCGTCACCCTCTACCGCGACGACAAGCATCTCTACATCAACGGTGTGCGCTTCCCCATGCGGCGTCTGCAACGAGGTGAGGAGCAACAACTCTGGCTGGGAAACCTCTCCGTCACCGACCGTGACTACGAGACGGAACTGGACGCCGCCGCCACCAGCATAGACCGCCTGGTAAGAGATTTGTCCGACAACCTTTTCGTCTCCGAAGAAGACAAAAAGAGCGTAGCTCAATACGTCTCCATCGTCCGCAAGGAAATAGCCTGGGCGCGTGTGGACATGCGCAAACTGAGATATGGAGACGAATAATCCTCCAGTAACCAAGAAGAAGATGAACACCACCGTCACCCGATATGACACCGCCTTCTATGTGCAGGCACTGGACCGTTTCGTTGCCACCGGAGAGTGCGCAGAGACGGATACCGAGCCTTGTATGCCTATCTACTCTCTGTGATGAACGACTCCATGGTCAAGGTGCAGGTGCTGGGCGATGAGGTCTGTGCACGTATCTTTTACGACACCATGATTCAGTTCATCCAATTGAACTTGGAGAAGGAGAGGTACCACCTCCGGAAAAGCCAGTCGGAACGGACCGGGATGAAACTCGTGCTGGAATGGTCCATGGCAAAGCGGAAAGACGGCTGGCAAGCCTTGCTCCAGCAGATTTCCGACAAATACCGGGAGTACGGCTTCGACTCCCGTTTCTACCGCAGCCACTTCGGCACAGAAGGAGGATATGCGGACGATGAAGTCTGGGAGAAAATGGTGGACGACTGGGAAGACGCCTTCCAACTGAAGATGCACGAAGAAAAGGAGAAAGAGATTGCTTTCCGCAAAGATGCCCTCGAGCGCAGGCTCCGTTCCAATCTGAAAGACATCCCCGAGTACATCCGCCAGAACCGGGTGGATAAGGACGAATTCTTCCAGACCTGGGGCATGATGAGCGGCTTGTGGAATACTGTCGACTTTGAGCGTATACGGAAAATCGTGCGCATCCAGCGCTCTTGCCCCGAGATAGTGAAAGTGGCCCGCAAGATGGGGCGTATGGCAGACGACGAAGGACGTGAGCAAATCCGCGTTGCCGAGGGAAACGTCTACAAAATGGAGCACTCCTCTAAATGTGACATCCTGGGCATCAGTACCGGCAACGACCTCAATGCTCTGCTTCCCATTGAGCTTGCCCATTCCGCCGACAGTGAACTGGAAGATTTGTTCGTCTACAAATACCTTACTCGCAAGCTCCAGACCTTCCGTTATAAATCGGAAATCATGCAGCCTGCCCGGCGCATCGAAACCAAGCCCGCCCGCCCGAAAGGTCCGATGATTGTCTGTCTGGATACCTCGGGAAGCATGGCGGGAGGACCGGAGAAGATTGCCCACTCCCTGCTGATAAAGCTTCTGGAGATAGCCGACCGTCAACGGCGGAACTGCTTTCTGATAGCCTTTTCCGTTTCCATCCATCCGATTGACGTGAGGAAGGAGCGGGCAAGACTGCTCGAATTCTTTTCAAAGACAGCTTGCGGGGACACGGATGCCACCCGCATGCTGGAAGCCACGTTCCGCCTGCTCCGAGGAAGCAGGGAATATATGAATGCTGATGTGCTTTGGGTCAGCGACTTCAAGATTCCTCATTCTTCGCCCGTTCTGATGGAGAAGATTCGGGAATGCCGGGAAGCCGGTACGCACTTCTACGGTCTGCAGATTGGCATCACGGACAATGAGTGGACGCCGTTCTTCGACCGCATCTATCGGGCGGAATACACCCCTTTGCGGAATTACTGAAATAAGGTTTGCCCTGAAAGCGTGCTTATTGAAGCTATATTTCAGCAGTAAATATCCGCCTGCCACTTGCAATCCCATTCCCGGCACACCGATACGGAAATCTTGTACAGCCCGGAAGAAGCTGCCCACCATGGCCCATTCTCCCAAAGTACCTGCTACCTGATAGAAAAGAACTACTGCCAGCAGGATAGGCAGGGAAATGCGCTGGAAACGGTGTGCTGCCCAGCCCGCCGCCACAGCCAGTAATACAGACTTCAACAGAATGGCGGGAAGTGCTGCGGGAAGCGGCATTCCGAATAGCAGGGAGTTGAGGACCGGCGACAGAACGGCTGTCAGCAGTCCCACTTTCCATCCGAATTTATAAGCGCCCACCAGCGTGAAGAAATAGATTGGCAGCCAGGTTATCCCTCCCTGGGGGATGAGATGAAAGAGTTGGGGCAGAGCCAGATTGCCAAGAATGAATAGCGAGGCTGCCAGATACGTCTTCACATTATTGTAATCCAGCGAGTAGAGTTTAACTGTTTTTGTTTCCATGTAGTTGTAATGTATTAAAAGTTGATATTTACGCCTCCCATCACCGTAGCTTTCGGCATGAGGAAGCCTGCATTGATTTCATAGCGTTGTGCCAGCAGGTTTTCACCCTTGACGAAGACGTCGGCAAAACTGCACAGACGGTAGTTGGCACGCAGGTTCCAGAGTACGAAGCTTTCCTGCTTCTCCTTACCCGGGGTGACCGAGGTATGGAGACCTTCACGTATTGTATACCGGTAGATAGGCCCAACGTCCTTGCGTAAAGTCCGCACCGGCATAGAGTTTGTGCTCGGGAGCCGCCAGTACCGGATTCTCCATGTGCAGCCAGCTATAATTGGCATTCATCTGCCAGTGGCGGTTGATGCGGTATCCGAGGTTGGTTTCCACACCCCAGTTCTCTATCTCGCCGGAGTTGACGTTCTTGCGCAGGGCAGGGTCCGTCATGATGATGTTGTCCCGTTGATGTAGTAGAGGTTCACCCCATAGGACATGGCCCCTCCCAAAAGCTGCCCCGTAAAGGAGAGTTCATAGTTCATCAGGCTCTCCGCTTTCAAATCGGGGTTCTGTGGAGGGAACATGTACATCTCCCGGATGGTGGGGTTACGGAATCCTTTGCTCACCATTGCTTTCAGTTCTGCCTGCCGCGGCAGATGGAAAGCCAGTCCCCCTTGGGGAATCCATTCCGTGCCTACGTGCGAATGGTGGTCTATGCGGACACCGGCGTCCAGTGAAAGCCAACTGTTGATGTCCTGCCTGAAATCCACATAGCCTGCAAATTCATCCATCTGCTTGTCCACGCCGGGGATGCGGTCACCAATCTGCTGTCCGGGTTTTGCCTCGTCGATGGCGACAACCTTGTTCCAGGACTCTCCGCCGAAGTGCTGGTAATCGAAACCTACGGTCAGGCGGTTGCCGGTGAAGAGCGTGGCGCTTTGATACCACGATATGCCCAGCATCCGGTCCTTGGAGTTGAAGTGCGACTTCTGGGGCTCTCCTCCGGGATGGTAGCCGTCATTAATCCTGTGCCGGCCCCAGTTGTAGAAGAAGCTCACGGCGCCGGAAGTGCGGTCGTAACGATTTTCCAGTGCGAAGGAGGTCATGCCGCGTGTGATGCGCGAGTCGTTGTCTATATACGGATTGTCGGCTTCGCCGGGATTGGAGGCGTTGAAGCGGGTGATGTTCACGTCGCCCCACAGCTTCCAGGTGTCGCTGAAGTCGTATCCCAGTTTGGCATAGCCGCCATACTGCTCAAATTCCATGTCGTCACGGTGTCCGTCGGTACGGTTGTACGAGCCGGTCACCACGCTGCTGAAACGCCCTTTCCTCACGCGGTTGGAGACTTCCGTCTGCAGGGTATTGTAGGAACCGTATCCTATCTGCGCATTGGTTTTCACCCCGTCCTCCTGCATCTTGCGGGTGACGATGTTGATAACCCCGCCCATTGCATTGGACCCGTAGAGGACGGAGGCGGGACCGCGCAGCACTTCCACCCGTTCGGCCATCATGCTCTGGTAGCGTCGGCGATGGGATGCCCCATCAAGCCCATGTATTGCGGGTGTCCGTCTATCAGCACCAGCAGGCTGGTTGTAGGTCCTCCGGCGGCATTCACCCGGCGCCTATGCCGCGCAGGCTCATGCCTCCTGCGGCTCCCGTGGATACGCCGTAGCCCATGATGCCGCGGCTTGTGGTGAAAGTCCGGGCACCTGCTCGGTCAGTGCAGGCAGGATGGAGGCTGGTAGGTCTGTTCCAGTTGCTGGCGGCCCACTACGGAGATGGTCATTGGCAGGTGGCGGATGTCTGTTTCATTTCTTGTCCCGGTCACCACGACTTCATCAAGCTTGTAGCTTTTCAGCCGGAGGCTGTCGGCAGGTGCGGACAGCATGCCCCCTGGCAGGGCAATACTTATTAAAATAGCCGTTAAAATCTTTTTATTCATCGTTTATCTATGGTTCTTTCTGCAAAGTTATACAAAAAGAAGAATCTGTATATGATTGGTAATCCTCGAAATGAAAACGGATGTGGAAGATAACTCCGTTAAAGGGTTTCCTGCTTCAGTGCTTCCACAAACCGGTCTATTTCCTGCAGTTTCGCCGGGATGTCGATGCCTTGCGGACAGTGCGGGTTGCATTGGCCGCAACCGGTGCAACGGTTGGCTTGGCGGAGAGGGGAACACTGCGGTCATAGCCTATCAGGAAGGCGCGGCGTGCCTCGCGGTAATTCTCGTCTTGGCTGTTCTGCGGCACGTTGCCCTCGTTGATGCAGCGGTTGTAGTGCAGCAGGATGGCTGGAATATCCAGCCATAGGGGCACGGCATACAGTATTTGCAGTCGTTGCACGGCACGGTGGGGTATTGCAGCATTCGCTGGGCGGTATCTTCCAGCAGGGTAAACTCCTCTTCCGTACATGGAACAAGTGGGGAGAAGGTACGCAGGTTGTCTTGCAGATGCTCCATGTACGTCATTCCGCTTAGTACGGTCAGCACATCGGGGAAAGTACCTGCAAATCGGAAGGCCCAGGAAGCCACGCTCTCCTGCGGGCGGCGTTGTTTCAGACGTGCCATCAAGTGGTCGTTTAGGCGGGATAGGCGTCCGCCCAGCAACGGCTCCATGATAACGGCAGGAATATTGCGCTTCACCAGCTCGGCATATAGGTATTCGGCATCCGTGTTGCGGGTATTCACTTCTTTGGCATGCCGCCAGTCTACGTAGTTCAGTTGGATTTGTACGAAGTCCCATTTCAGTTCGTCGTGGCGGGAGAGCAGGTAGTCAAAGACTTCGATGTCTCCATGATAGGAGAATCCGAGGTTGCGGATGCGTCCGGCTTCACGCTCTTTCAGCAGGAAGTCCAGCATGCCGTTGTCCAGATAGCGGGAGCGGAGGGCTTCCATGCCGCCCATGCCGATGCCGTGCAACAAGAGGTAGTCGATGTAGTCCACTTGCAGGTCGCGGAAGGAGCGGTGATACATGGCAAGGGACTCTTCGGCGGCTGTGCGTGCTGGGACTGAAGTTGGACAGCTTTGTGGCAAGGAAGAATTTCTCCCGTGGGTGGCGTTTCAAGC
>ENA-OQAA01000357-OQAA01000357.1-human-gut-metagenome-genome-assembly--contig:-NODE-357-length-32377-cov-2.456589_pt1 | contig 32377 bp, 32 predicted proteins | sample MGYA00242489_ERZ504515 | MGnify/ENA primary metagenome ERZ504515 (study PRJEB26092, sample SAMD00036237) | human gut metagenome | host: Homo sapiens | study: EMG produced TPA metagenomics assembly of... | reverse complement strand
CCCAGTTTTGGACTTTGGCTCTGGAAACGAATATTTACGATAAGTTAACAGATGAATTGGCCGATAAGGTTGATGCTGCCTATGGTGAAAATGGACTTCCTCCTGCAGAATGTCTTTCGCAGATCGATTTCTGTAAGATTGTTGATGTCCTTAACGAGAATAATGTTATTCCGCTTGTTACAATAGACGAATTCTCATTTGTCCGACTTATGCTCAAGGAGGGTTTAATAGACGCGACATTTATTTCTACATTAAGAAATTTGGCGTTGACAGGAAAAGCTTGCTTTGTTTATTCTGGTACTTACGATATAAAGGAGCTTCCGAAGGAAAAGAGTACATCGCAGGGCAAATGAATAATACATTGCCAATGCCTATTAACGAAATTGAGGAGCAATATGCAAATGAATTAATTGACGCATGTCCTAAAATAATATTTGACGAAAGGGCAAAAACTTATATCCGCGCTTTATCTGGTTGTGTGCCATATTGGATTCAATGGATATGTTTAGCATGTGGTAAGTATGCTGTCGCTAGAAAACATAGACATTTAGGATTCAATGAGGTTAATGATGTGGTTAGAGTATTAACTGGTGAAGTACAACCTGGCAAAGGAGATACTTGGGAGTCTTTGGATGAAACTAACTTCCATAATAATCAGGTTGATCCGGAAAATATTGCCGAGCATCAATTGATTTCATCTATTTCCTATCTTAATAGAGAAAGTACTCAAATTGAACGCGGCATAAGTATGGATGAACTTAAACGCTTATGGGATAAGTATTCTGTAAATGAAGAAAGACGACTCAATATGACAAGAGCTTTGGCGAGTTTAAAAGATAAGAAGATACTATATTCATTTACAGATGAAGGTAGAGAGGTGTATCGTTTGAGTGTTGATTTGTTTAGACGTTGGTGGTTTGTTCACCATAAAGATTTAGATTTAGAATTTTCACTTTAACAATCAATAATATGGAACCTTTCATTGTAGGTATTGATATTACCTCTACAAAAGATTTGTTTGGTAGAAATAGAGAAATCGAGACATTGATCTCATGTGCCAAAAGAAAAGGAAACGCAGGAATAATTGGTGCCAGACGTTTTGGTAAGACTTGCTTAATGAAGTCTTTGGAAACATATTTGGTTAACAATAGTAGTATTGGGGCTTACCCTTTGTATTTTGATGTAAAAACTCAATGTGGAATTAAGAAAAATACTCCTGCTGTATATAGATCTATGGCTTCGCTTCTTGCATCAAAAATGTGTTTGGATAATTTATTACCAGAAGGGGAGCTGAAAATATCTAGAAGATGTTCTTTGGATATTTCTTGCGATGAACTCGACATGCGAGTACAAATGGAAGAATGGAATCCTGAATATCAAAAGCAAGTGCTATTTACACTTGCAAACAGCCTCGCAAAGAACAATAAATATTTGTTGTTGCTTCTTGATGAAATTGATTATCTCCTTTTAGAGGCATTTGATACTCCGTCTGACTTTTCAAGAATAAGAGGTGCTGCTACTTCTCCAGAGTCTAATCTGAAATTTTGGATTGCCGGTACCTCAACATGGAGTGCAATATGCACGAGTGTAGGCTCTCCAGAACTTAATTGTGGATTGGAAAATGTGACGATTACTCCAACATCAAAGGAGGACTTCACCTCTCTTTGGCAACATGAATGCTCTTTGATTAAAGAAACTTTCTTAAGACAACAGTATTTGGATTTATTGTCCCCTTTGTTTCAGAAGACAGGAGGCGTTCCATATTATGCTAAGTTTGTAGCTTCTCATATGTATACCAATAAAAAGGTTGCTCTGCCTGAATATGATGTAATTCGAGATTATTTATGTGAGATAATTAATAATCGGTTTGTATCTGAAGCAGAGCGTTCCACAATGTTCTTACTCTCAAAAGGTCCTAAGAATTTTGAAGGAACTATACCAGACGGAATAACGAGTTTAAGGTCTAAGGGTCTTGTGAATAGCATTTCTGAATCGACCTTTTATTTGCCGATTGGGTATTTGGAAGATTATTTGCGTGCATGTAGCCATGACAAGGAAGTTGTGGATATTGATTCCATAGAGCAAGAAGAACTAAATGAGCTAGTAAATCAAATAGAAAGATTGCGAGTTGGCGTAAATAAACGGTATATTAATGTTCATGAGGTATTTATTCCTTCTCACGAAGATCCAATCGAATTTGGAATCTTAAGAAAGCGATGCTATGATGAAGCTTCAATGGATGCATTTTCGGGATCGTTGTATAAATTATACTATGAAGGAAGTAATAAACGGAAACAATCTTCCTGATAGAGGTCCGAATTCGCAAATTTACTCGTGCATTAAGGCATCTATATAATCATAGAGAATGTGATCCTTCGACAATGTCAGAGGAGCGTTTGTTGATGATTGTCAATAATGGTAGTCGTCCGATTTATGATTATGAGTTCGCGAAGATGCAAGTTAAGGTTCTACAATTATGTCGAGATGAATTATGTGGCATGCAAGCTCCAACTTCTCCTTCTCGCACTAATACAAATACCTCTACAACTGAGTCGGACAGCAGTTCTGTTTTAAGAGGAAAAATTAATGGTGACAGAAACAGAATTTTTGTAGACAATCATCCTGTATACATTATTGACAATAGAATGGGATTTGCGCCAAACAATTCTCCTCGAGAATACGACTATTCTGAAAGAGAGGAGGTTTTGTTTGAATTAAGAGAAAGAACGAATCCAAAAACGGGAAAGCCTATCTCTTTTGCAATAAACGTAAGACCGGCAAATGATTAATAATCATGCAACGCAAGAACCTCTTTGACGGAGATAGCTATAAGGCACAATTTGCTTTGATAACCTATCGGTGGCTTATGAGTCACCGATGGGTTAGTTATGCAGATATCATGGCTGATTATATTGGTGTGACAACAAAAGAACTTCCTGCTAATTTGTCAAATTGCGATGGGTATGGCGAGTTGAAGAAGGTGGTTGGCACACTAAAGAAAGCTATAGCCGATAAGCTTGAAAAGGACGTTGGCGAATGCTTTGAGGAAGAAGGCAACAACCGCAATAAGCGCTTTCGATACGTTGGTAAGGATGATGATCCACTTGCAGACATGCGTAATGCCAAGGTCATCAATAATCTTCGTCAGTACTGGAAGTTTTGCCAGGACTCTGCTGGATTCTTCCCTAAATCGTGGCTGGAGTACTTCTTCCATGATTGTCAGGACTTGCTCGACATGAAGGCTAAGCGCCAGAAAGGTGAGCAGGTGATAAGTTCAAGCCTTGACCGAATATTAACCAATATAGAATATCTCCCTCAGCTCTATGAAGCTATTACCAACAAAACGGTGATGGAGATAGAATATAAGCCATACGACGAGGAACAAGTAACCTTACTATTTCATCCGCATTACTTGAAAGAGTACAATGGACGATGGCATTTATTCGGTCATGCAGAAGGTAGAGTACCGGAATTCGGGTACAACATTGCTCTTGACCGCATACAAGAGAAGCCTCGTGAGAGAAGTAAAGTGGAGTATGTTCCTGCACCAAATCACTTTTATGATGAGTTTTTCAAGGATATCGTTGGTGTGAGTCACATGAAAGATTTCCCGAACAAAAGAACACATCGTTATACGCGCACACAAAACATTATATATTTAAATTAATAGACACAAAACCTACTGCATCGTTCATATGAGGTCGTGAAAACCATTCGGAGTTTATGAGGATGGAGAGTATGCCGAGTTCTCTGTGGATGTAGAGATGAACAACGAGTTATTGGTCGCGTTCTCCAGATGGGTGCAGGACTCGAAGTTATGTCACCGCCAAAGATACGTATGATCTTCGCGACAAGAGTGAAAGACATGGTTTCATACTACCTTGAACATGAAGAGAAACTCCAACGAATGGTACCAAATTCAGAGGAACCAATAGGAACATAGGTTCTTGAAAATATCACAAGAATAGTTATTACATTTGCAGCGTCAAACTTCGAAAACCACCACGAAGTTGACGCTGCAAATCGTTGGTGAAAGTTAGTGAACCGAATGAAGGAATGGTTCTAAAATGAGAGGAACCATTGTTCTGGTAAAAACATTCTTCAAATCCGAAATCAAGTAGTAATTTGTACTCGAAATCAAAAACGAAAGACTATGAAACAGACACCAAACAACAACAAGGCAACCATGAATAACAAGGCAACAGCAAAGCAGACAAAGAAGCAGAGGAAGGCAGAGGCAGATGCTCACAGAAGAACCAACAAGCGTTGGGAACGTGTTGAGACATCTGATCGCTATCGCAAGGCAGCTACCGAAGAGCTCTGCAATGTGACAACAAACAAAATTGAGATTGAGGTACTTGACGGCATCCTTCTCAACTTGAACATCAGAAGTAAGATGAAGCCTTCAAAAGTGCAGGACAGAATTCTCCGTCGCATCGTAGAGAAACGTCAGGCACAGGCAAGCCACAAGAAGCATGGTCGTTCAGAAGATCTCACCTCAATGCACATCACCCTTGCATGCACAAGCAAGTGCATGAAGGATATCAGAAAGAAAAGATACGCTGCATGAACTTTCAAAAATGAGTGTGATTGGTTCCAAAACGGAAGGAACCAATACTCATGTAAAAAAGCTTGCATGCCCTATACTAACATAGTAACTTTGCATCACAATTCCGAGAGAGTTGGTTTTGTTTATATATTATTTTATTATTACAAACAACAGAGGTGGCGGCCTATTCCGCTAAACAAAAACCAGACGTACGATGAACACATCACTCGCACTCATTGCCGCAAAGGCACTCCCAGCTCTCGGGTAGTTCTCTCACCTACAACGCAGAGAAGAACGTGTACCTCACCCTCGGTTACACCAGCGCAGCTGGCAACACCTACTACCGAGCAATCCGTCTCTCTGACCGATTGGCAGTTTACTACCACATCGGACAAGGTTACGCCCACACCTTCCTCAACGGCATCACGCTGTTTGCATGGAACGGACAGAAGGCAAACATCATTGCTCAGAAGTTCTGGGGCGGATGCAACTGGCGATGTTTCAACGAACGAAGCGCCAAGGAAGAGAGCATCCTCATGCTGAAGGACTTCCTGAAGGGACAAGCCAAGGCAATGGGCAGCATGGTGGCAGAGAGTCAGCTCCTTGACTTCTCGCGAAGCATGATAGAGGCAACTCATCAGAAGTGCTTGGGCTAACCATCATGCCCAATCAAAGAGAGAACAAACAAAAATCACAAACCAAGAAAAACAAAACGACATGGCAAGCTTAACAAAAGCGATCAACAAAGATCTGTTCGACAGCATCCTGCCGACATTCGGTAACCAACGAGTTCACATTCCTGTATGGGACGAAGGCAGAAGATGTTCCTCTGCGAAGAGTACGAGAGCGCAAGCGGAAACCGCTACTACAAGGGCGTGAGATTCTGCGACCGCATCGTAGTTGTCGAGAAGGTGGGACTCTACCACAACTGGACCTACATCGACGGCATCGAGGTTTACGCCTTCAACGGTACACGCCTTGAACTTGTTCAGAAGAGAGACTACGACAAGGTGCATCGCAACGAGGAGTTCATCCGAAAGGAATTAGAAACCATGGTGCGCAACTTCTTTGAAGGAGTACTCAAAGCCCAGAGAAGCTGCATGCCACAGGAAGAACTCGAAGAGAAGGCGAAAAGCATCATCGATGGATGCTACAAGAGTTTCCTCGACAGCGACTACAACACACGTCTCACCCAAATCCTCCCACAAATCGAACAGAAGTAGGACATGCAGAACACACAGATAGACCCACACAACCACGAGCAGCAGCTGCATACGAGCTTGTTGCCAACACAAACTCCAGCTTCTTCCTCACAGGTCGTGCTGGAACAGGTAAGACAACCTTTCTTCACAACGTACAGAAGTTGGTTGGAAAGCAGTTCATCACCCTTGCCCCAACAGGTGTGGCAGCCATCCTCGCCGGTGGCGACACAATACACTCCTTCTTTGGCTTGCCGATGGAGGTGTGTACGCCAGGAACATGCGGCAAGATGAACGAGGCAAAGATTCTGACGCTTTTACATGCAGACACGATCATCATCGATGAAGTGTCGATGGTAAGATGCGACATCATGGATGCCATCGACTACACCATGCGTAAGGCTCTGCGCAACAACATGCCTTTCGGCGGCAAGCAGATAATCTTCGTAGGCGACATGTTCCAGTTGCCACCGGTGGTGAAGCAAGGTCCTGAGAAGGATATGCTGAAGGATCTGTACCAAACGGATGACTTCTTCTTCTACAAGTCAGACGCCATCAAGCGCATGCGACTCGTGAAGATTGAGTTCCGCAAGGTGTACCGTCAGGATGACGAACACTTCCTGCACATCTTGGAGAACGTGCGCCTGAACAAGGTAACACCAGAGAACATCATGCACCTCAACGATCGCGTTCACATTCCGACCGCAGAAGATGGTGCTGTCATCACGCTGGCTTCCATCAATAAGACGGCAGACAAGATCAACCTTCAGCGACTAGAGGAGATTGAGTCGGAGGAGTTCGTCTATGAAGGAACCATTGACGGCAAGTTCGAGGAAAAGAAGTTCCCGGTGGACATGAAGCTTCGCCTCAAGGTTGGTGCTCAGGTGATGTTCACTCGCAACGACCAGCAAAAACGATGGGCAAACGGCACTCTCGGCAAGGTGAGCAAACTCACTAAGGACGAGATCTGCGTGACGCTCAACAACGACGAGACATACATTGTGCCATGCTGTTCATGGGAGTCGTACAGCTACGACTACAACAAGGAGGAGCGCAAGATGAAGAAGGAACTCATTGGTACATTCACCCAGTACCCTCTGAAACTTGCATGGGCAATCACCGTCCACAAGAGTCAGGGCATGACCTTCGACAAACTCTCGCTCGACCTCAGCCGTGGCATGTTCGCAGCAGGACAGCTCTACGTAGCTCTGAGCCGTGTTCGCAGCCTTGAAGGTCTGTACCTCTCGAAGAACGTCATACCTCAGTATGCTCATACGAGTCGTGAGGTGCTGACTTACGCAAGCGAGTACAACAACGAGCAACAGATTGGCAACGAGATAGAGAGCGGAAAAGCTGTCTATGGCGCACTCCAGCACAACGACTACGACGAAGCGGCACGTCAGTACCTGCTCCTCGTAGCGAAGAAGGCTGAGAACGGCGACATCAAAGAAGCCATGCAGCAAGCAAAACGCTTCCTTGACATACTCGTGTGCGACGAGCATCTCTATGGTTCGATAGAGTCGGTACCAGAGTGTCTGACAAAGGCAAGCCGTTGGGCACCGAAATTCCTTGCTTCGTTGCTCTGCCTCTATGCAGAGAAGTACGAGGAAGCATTGGCGTACGCTAACGAGGTACTGGCAACACACCAATGTGCAGAAGCCATGTACATCAAGTCGCGTGCTTGGCAAAACTCGAACGCTACACAGAAGCTGACGAGACCAACTGCCAGCTTGCGAACGTGTTCGAGATGGCAACACCAGACGCAAAGGTGCTCTTCATGATTGCCATGCTCAACGAGATGCACATTGGCGATCCAGGACTTGACTTGATGCGCAACTGGTAGAGGCACGTCCAAAGTACGACCTTGGCATCCTTGCCCTTCGCACTTTGATGCAATGCCACAACCTAAAGCTTGACAAGCAGTCGGACAACAACTGCGAGTTGGTGGACCTCTTCAACTCAGACGCTACCGAGGAGGAGTTCCTTGCTCAGCTGAAGGTCTGCCGAGAGAAGGCACCAAAGGCTATCGCTTACTTGATTCGCAGAATCAAAAAGCAAGAATTCAACGAAGAAGAGCCTGCAGCATAAAGCAGGTGGCTCTTCCAAACAAACAAAACCAGAAAAAGATGAAGAACAAGAACTGCAAAACTGAGAGACATAGAGCAAGTGGGGTTCCCTATTGTGAAAGCTGCATTCAAGGGAAAGGATGGAAATGTGTACGTGGGTGCTATGATGGTTGATAGCGGTTCCGTACATTGCATACTCAACAAGTCGGTACTTTCATTGATCGACGAGTCAAGTGTAATAGACGGCAAGACCATGGACATACACTCAGTACAAGGAAAGGGTGTAAAGTGCCAGGGTGTATCATTCAACTTCAAGATAGGATGCGGAGAGTACGATACATTCTATGTCAACAACACTATCGATTTCAATGCCATGTTTGATGGCGTGTTGATTGGCAACGACGAGCATCCAACAGAACCATGCACATACCGCAACTACTACAACAGTTTGATGGCGAAACTCGACATCCCTAAATTGAAATATCACGGCCTGCGCCATAGCTTTGCCACCCGTTGCATTGAAGCCGGATGCGACTATAAAACTGTCAGCGTATTGTTAGGTCATTCCAACATTTCAACCACGCTCAACCTTTACGTTCATCCTAACATGGAGCAGAAGAAGCGTTGCATTACCAAGATGTTCAAATCATTGGGCAAGTAAAAGTGTGTAACTCATCTTTTATATATAGCCCATAAAATTACGGCAAGATAACTAATCGCCAGTACGACCAAAGTAAATATAAGCCAAGAGGTGGAAAGCCAAACGCCTTCATTGTTCTGGAGGTGTTTGGCCATTTTGTCACTATGCCTTTCCAATAGATCTTCTTCGGCCTTAATATGTCGGACTGTGCATTGATGCACTTTTGCCAACTCATCTGTGCTGATTTTGGCACGGAAAACTATATTTTGTTCCGCTTTGACAATAGCACGGCAAATGCCTGAAATAATGTTGTCGGCACTATCCGTAGCTGTTTTGAGCGCAAAAGTAACTTCTTCCATTTTGCGGGTAGCGGCTTCCAATTCTAAACGTACATCCTTTAGTTCTTTAATTTTCTGTTCAAGTTTACTTTCTTCTTGGGCTACTTTGTTTTCATTGCCTACACCTTCTATAAGGCCGTCAATGTCTATCTTGTCAGATTTCCCTTTTCCTATTCCCATATTCATTGATTTTGAGTGAAACAATTATCTGTGTAAACCCCTCCTGCGCTTGCAAGATGATTAGCCATTTGAGCGCATCGCCTTGCCCATTCGCGTTCATCCTCATCTTTATCCTTTCCCCAACCGCTCATGTCAGAACCTCCGCCGCCACTGGATGCAGCCATGCTCGTTGCACCGTCAAGGTATTCAGCAAAAAGGAGCAAGGCGGTTTTCTGTACATCTTCTATAGTTGCTAAGGGATTGTCATCCGGCACGGAACATTCCTTGCAGATGATTTCGTCCGCTTCTTCCGGTATGGCCACATGGTAATGGTGATATTCATCCGTGGAAATGTCGTAGTGCTTAATAACTGGAGCCGGACGGTTTGTCTGTGGCATTTCAGTCGAAACGGTAGCTGGCCGTATTTTCTGTTCGGTATTTGGGATTAGCGAAGATTCCGCTCTCCATGAAGCCTTGCCCATGTCGCTTCTATCTTTGAAGGCATGAGATGTCGGCCTTTACCGAGAATGGAGGATTTATAACTGGAGTTGCCCGACAGAATAGAATAGCCTCGTACATTCCCCTTGTCATCCTCTTGCAAGTGTATGCCGTAGCCGTGTGCTTTTAGTCCGGCCTCATAGCCTGACCAACTGAAATTCGGCAAGGAGCGAAGCACGTCCATGCAAGTGCCAGCAATCTCCAGCCTGCGTTTCTCGTAAATATCCTCCGGCTGTACCCATACCCGCCGTTCATTGATAATGTACGCAGCCGACATTGCCCGTTCCGCTATTAAGTGGTCATCGTTGACTTTTCCATCCATGTCCACACGGTTCACATCTATGTGCAGATGAGGTATGCCACTCTTTGCATCATGATGGAGAGCAACTACATACTGACTGTTCTTTACGTTGGTGGATTTCGCACTGGTACGTTTAGTCTTTTTCGAGAGGTCAATGGAATCGAATACTTGGATGTACTCGTTTGCCAATCTAACCCAATCGTCCAGCATCCAGCCTGCGGATTCTTCCTTAGTTGGGGATATTTCCATTCTTATCACATTCCGTTTGAGCGGTCTGCCTTTGTTGATTGTATTGGCAAATTCTTTTTGCTTGAGTACCATACGTTGGTACATGGCTTCAGCCGATATGTCATCGGGCAGAAAGTTCACTTTCACGATCTCGGCCTTGTCCTTGTTGACCGAATAGCGGACGGCGTTTCCGCCGTGGCTGATGGTGGCCGCTTTTGCTATCATTTGGTTGAGGATTTATTGGGTGATGTATTCCTGAATTTCATTCCAACGGGCTATAAGGGGAATGGCTGCACGCATCCACTGCTCCACGAAACGGGTGTCTGCGAAGTATTGCGCCCGATGGCTGCTCTGTATGGACTTGACGGCTGCCGCTATTAGCATTAGTGCGCCCCGTGCATCAGAGAGACTGCAAAGGCTTCCACCTCCTTGTCGGTAAGCCGCCGCCTCGGATGCTGCCCCAAAGCACATTTTCGAATATAGTCGCTCAAAGTCAAACCGCAGGTCTCGGCAAGTTCCACGGCTTTTGCGTATTCTTTTTCGGTCACTCTGGCTCCAACCGCTTTGTGCGCTTTATATCCTTTTTCTTTTCGTCCTTGTTTTCTTCCGTTGTTGTCATATCTAATGATTTGTAATAAGGTGATACGATAAAATAAATAAAACTGGTCAGCCCGGTGCGAGCTTGCGAGCGGCTGTAACGGCTTATGTGGCATGGAAGCGCGGAGCGTTTTTGTGCGACATAGGCAATTCTTGTAACAGTCCTGACACGAACTTTGGATATATCATGACTCACAGAGCGGGCGGTTTGTCCGAAGTCTTTATAAACGTCTAAAACAAACGTACTCCGCTACATTCATTCCTCAAAAAAGTGCTTTCAACCGCTTCATAAGAACAAGCCCCAATTCCGCCATAAACCAACGCTTTTCCAAAAGGTCACAAAATGCAGCGTGAAAGGCCGTGTTTCGCATTGTAAAAAGCCATCTTTTGAAAGCCAATACACGGCATTTTGCAACGGTCTCGGTTTCATTAGGTTTTACGCTCCGTTTCCGTCATGAACATTATTGCCCAAAATAAGGGATAGAGACGGCTGTTCACTGTTACAACAGGCGGAGGTATCCGACTTTCCAATTCCATCATTTGGCGTATTGGCAGAGATACCATCTTTATCTATACCATTGTCGCCAATCTCTCCGACACAATGGTGCCGCTCTTTCACGCTCACGTAATACGGATTGAGTATCTTTTGATTGTCCGTATACCATGCCGACACACAATGCACGGTGTGTATGCTTGTGCGGTTGGTCTGTTCGGATGTGACAATCCCCAACTCGGCCATTTTGTCAAGTAACCTCGAAACAGTCTTCTTGTCATAGCCTAAACGGGTAGCCAATTCAACTTCCGAAAGGGCGGCTTGCCCGATATGCAATGTAACGGCAAAGCCTTTCTTTTCGTACTTCGTTTCCTTAATGACCACAGCGTCAATGAGGCATTTCAATACCTTCATGCGGTCGATGCCGTACTTGCTTCCTGTCAGAAATCAAGCTGCTGTCGGAAAGCACTATGCAATAATAAACGTCTTTCTTCATTTTCATTTCTATTTATTGTTCAACTAACTCTAACTGAAATTGGTCAATGAGCGTTTGCAAACTCGGACATCGCTTTATCATTTTTTGAAGCGTCATCATGGGAGTGTCCGCCATCAGCAGAAAGTCAGCTATATCTAATCCTTTTTCCCTTTGTTCGTCTGTAGCGCACTGCTCCAGTTTTTCACTGAAAACCACCTTGGAGCAAACGGAAGAAAGCAACTGCACTTCTCCTGCCAAACCATTTTCGCTCCCAAATCAGGACAAAGAATTACGGCACGGTTCTTTAATACGCCAACGGTGTCAGCCTTGAAACAGCCGTGTATTCCTCCAGTTGCCAACCATACAAAATCAGGCATGAAGTGGCTGGCCACTAAAGCGGATTTCTCACTCTCCACAATGGCTACAGCTTTTGTTGGATAGCCAGCTAAAAGATGTTCGCCAAACAAGCATTGCTTCATGTTAAAGTGTTCAAGTTCCAATTCCGTATGCACCCAACTCACATAGCTTCTCGGTTCTTTTACCCGATGTCCTGTTGTCGGATTATACAACATTATCTTTCCTGCTCGTACTTTTCCTTGTCGGTCAATCTGCCAGAACACCGTGGAGCCTCCCCATTTCTTGGATGTCCCGACACAGTATAATTTGAACAGCCGGGATGTTTCTTTCTCACCCAATACACCCGAAAGAAAGATGAATAACGGATTCAGTTCGTAGTTGGCAAGCGAGCGATGCATAATGTCACGATCAATGTAATCTGTTGGCTTGGGCTGCATAACTTTTGCTTGTGACTTCCACGACTTCCTTTCTTCCAATGCAACGGGATTATCCTTGAAATAATCCGATGGCTTGTAATGGTATTGGCACGAATGTTCATGGTCACATCTGCCTACATAATCGGGAAAGGCAATCTGCCCTTCCGTATCAACATATTTGACAAAGCATTGCTTCCTTCCGCATTTAGGACAGGTCAGCTTAGAGCCTCGCTTGTATTTTTGGAGCGTAAATCTGTATTCAGTCATAGTTCCTCCTTTTTTATAAATGCAGTTCGTGCAGTTTGCAGTTGTTGCAGTTTTGCAGGTTACCCATGTCTTCTGAACTGCAAACTGCAAATACTGCAAGGTGCAAACCGTGTAGCTCATTGCAGTTTCTCATATTCTCCTCTTTTGATTTTCCTGATAACCTTGCTCGTTGTAAGGTTGACCAACATATACATCACAGACCTTTCGGACAGGCCGACTTCTTTTCCTGCTTGGATGGCTTCGGCGGTAGAAAACAAGGCTGGTACGTTGTCAAGCAATTCTTTCTTTTGCGGTTCTATGCTCTCCATCAACATGAATCTTTGTATGTTTGAATAACAGTCTTCAAAATAGGAACTTAATCTGATGGCCGATTTAATGGAATCTATATCCACGAAATCCTTGTGTACTTCGCCACAAGCCCATCGGAGTATCTGAAATACCAAAGCCAACCGTGCAGCAATCATGGGTATTTTCATTATCCGACTGTCAACCAAGCCGTCATCCTTTATTTGGTTTACCTTATGAATTAGGCCATTGCGCCAGTTGGTAAAATAGGTACCAGCCTCTGGAGAAAAATTCAGTACGTTCTGTAAAGCGTAGTCGTTATTCTCATCCGTTATAAAACAAATCTCGCAAATACGGTTGATTACATCTTCCCACAAGGCAGAATACTTCTCAAACGATGAAGCTGTGAAATCTTCGTCAATCGGCCAGTCTGATATTTCCTGCGACGAGGGATATACGAAAATTATCCTATCCAGCAAGCCATTGTCCTTGTACCCCTTATCGACCAGTTCATGCACACGGGTAGTCTGCATCGTGCCGACTATGTTTATAAAAGGTCGCTCAATGTGAATAGGTATCGGCATACTGCATCTTGACACATCAAGAGGCTTACCGCTAAAAGCCGTCAAGAGCTGTTCTATCAGTTGCCCCTTGCTGTATTGATTCACGGCGTTGAACATTCCCATTATTTCATCCACATACACGGTCACACCTCTTGGATTATCGTTAAGTGCACGAATAAGAGCCTCAGGGGTAAAGTCCGAAATGATTGTTCGCTTCAAAATCGGCTTGGGCGGCAATGACGGCCTTTCATCTTTCTTGCCCTTCTGACTTTCTAGTATGGAATTGTAGTTTTCCATATCTATCTTGAATTGCTTAATGACTTTGGCATCAAGCTTTCGGATGGGGCGAAAAGCAAAGTCAAGCGGAGGTGTTTTACCCATGCCTGGCCGTCCGATCAATATCATGTATAGAATTGGACTGCTAACCCAGCCGCCACGGATGCGGATGTTGACCGCATTGCCGATGGCCGTTGATGCTGCTGCAATAAGGGATGCCATTGTGTACTCAATGGAATAGTTCTCTTGCCGTGCTAATGCCAGAACCATGTCCTGCAACTTGGCAGGAAACACGTCCAAAGGTATCTTGTTCTCTATGATACCCTCGAACTCCATTCTGATGCTGTTGCACAAGTCAAGTGAATCCATTAGAACGGTCTGTTTCGTTTGGCATTAATGAATTGTGCAGCTTCTTCCGCCAGTTCCTTCTGTGATTTCCGTTTGCCGTCATGAAGCCATGCGTCAATCTCCGATTTGAGGAACATGATGCGCTTGCCTCTCTTATGAAATGGAATCTGGTGGCAGCTCGTCCATCCGTAAACGGTCTGTTCCGCCGGATGGCTGGGCAGGTATTCGCACAGTTCTTTCAGGTTCATCCACTGGTCGGCAGGCCGTATTTGCGGGATATTGTTCAGACCGTCAATCTTGGAGTCAAGTTTATTCAACTTGTCCATCATCCATGACATTGCCTTGGGCAAATCTTCAAATGTAATGTTCTTGTCTTCCATATCATTATCAGTTGATTTTGCCGCAAAGTAATGGCAAATCCCAATACTGATTTATTGGTGACAAATATCACATAAAGAAACATCAGCAGGTCATAAGAATCATAAACAATATGCGCTGATTATCAGCATCTATAATGACAAATTCCATTATTAGATTTTTTCGCTTATGCCGAGAGGCATAAGCGAATCATCATTGAATCATAAGGTTGTGAAGATAAAAATGCACAGAAACAGAAAGCCACCCACATGAAGATGCAGATGGCTTATGACTTAAATGAAATGATATAAGAGGTTATTCGGTCATTGGCAAATCCAGCTTAATCGTCTTGGTTGCCTCTTCCTTTTTAGCATCAACAACCTTTGCATACACTTGAGTTGTACGGACATTCGTATGACCGAGCATTTTGCTGACCGTGTAAATGTCTGTTCCTCCGGCGAGTTGCAGGGTTGCATACGAGTGTCTAAAACAATGGTAGGTGATGTGCTTCGTAATTCCGGCTTCCACAACCCATTTCTTTATCGGACGGTTAATCCATGACGGGTCGGGCAGTCCGGCAAAAACTAATTGTTCTCCGTCTTTCCTTTCACCACATAATTGAAATGCCTGTTCGGATATGGGCATATACTCAACGCCTTTAGTCTTTTGCTGGGTGAAGTTCAATCGGTAACTGCCGTTGAATACCTCTATTTCTGACCACTTCAACTTTTGAATGTCGCAATGGCGAAGCCCGGTAAGTGCGGAAAAGAGGGCGGCACGCTTCAACAATGGGTCGCATGGAGTTTGAGCCAAACGGTTCAGTTCATCTATGGTCAAGTATTCCCTACGGCTTTCTTGACCTTGAATGCCCTTAACCTTTGCTCCAATATCAACCGTCAGATAGCCGTCAATGAAAGCCTGCTTCAGTGCGGCTTTGAATATGGAGAAATAAGTGGATGCTGTGTTTTGCGAAATGACACCTTTCTTACCACCTCCCTGTGGGGCGTTCAATAGGAACATACGGAATGATTCTATCAGTTTCAAGTCTATCTGTGAGAAAAGAATGGTATCGCCTTTCGCAAAGATTTTCAACAGTTCATGCACACGCTTCCAGTTGATGATAATGGAATCGGAGCTATGGGCGTGGCGTAACCGCTGCACATGGTCGAAGTATTCAATGAAGTTGCAACGTGAACGCTCCAGCTGCTCTGCCTGTTCCGCATCGGTTTCTGAATAAAGCAAGGCATTATCGTATTCCTTTTGGCGCAGGCTTCTCACCTTGTCGGCATAGATACACGATTCTTGGTCTAACTGTGACTTGCATAGGATGATGCCGTTCAAATCACGTTTAGGCTTATAAGTGGTTTTGCCGTCCTTGTCAGTTCGGGCGTTCCGCGACTTATCCCAAATGGGAGTGGTGATGGTACGGTTCAGATATTCACGCACTCTTTGGGGAGTGGGTTTGTCCGCTTGAAAAACCGGATAGGCTTCAACATACAGGTACCATTCCTCACGGTATTCCGACTTGCGGAGTTTTACCGAAACTCGTGTATTGGCCAACGCTTTCTTCATTGCTTCATTCCTTTATATAGGTTATCAATTTCTTTCTTAGGTACATAAACGAAGTTGCCTATCTGTCGGGTTGGGATAGAATATTTGCGAATATGCAGGTAGACTGTACTGTCTTCTAAATGAAACTTCTTGGATATTTCGCCGATAGTATAACAGTCTTTAGGCTCCAAGCTATATAGTTTAGCAACAGGCTTTGGTTTTGCCAGAGCTTTCTTCCGTAGCGGATAGAGTTTCAGCAGTTCTTCTTTACTCACACGAATCTGGTTCGTGCCAAGGTTTATATGTGAGATAGTGCCTTTATGTATCAGACGATACAGCGTATCTTTGCTGATGCCGAACAGGGCATAGCTTCCGACACCTTAATATAATCTTGGTGTTTCGGGATGCTCTTCACTATCTCATCCAATCGTTGTTTCGCTTCTCCTCGTCTTTTCTACGCTTATACGCAATGTTGGAACAGCGTTTGGAACAATACCATGATTCTATGGTCTTGGCAATGAACTCTTGACCGCACACTTGGCATTTGCGCTTTATTTCAAACTTTGCTGCTGGCATAATGCTGATATTTACTTGTTTACATTTAACCCATTTGTATTTTGTCGCAGATTTCCTACTTTTTTATCGCGGCACAAATATGGTACAAATATACGATGAAAATCCGAGAAATAAGCAAATCTATCAGAAAGTGTTAAAAACAAAAGTAGGGTGTAACTCATTGAGCTACACCCTACTTTTCTATCGTTAGTTATCGTTGTTTACCGATACTTATTTCACTTCCTCAAAGTCAACGTCCGTAACGTTACCGTCTTTGCTGTTGTTGCTGCTACCTGCGTTACCGCCAGCTTGTTGACCACCGAAGTTAGGATCTGCTTGCGGGCCGCCTTGAGCGCCGCCACCTTGAGCGTTGTACATTTCTTGGCTAGCTGCTTGGAATACGCTGTTCAATTCTGCCATAGCAGCATCGATACCTGCGATATCCTGAGCCTTATGAGCTTCTTTCAATTTGTTCAAGGCACCTTCGATCGGAGCTTTCTTGTCTGCCGGAAGCTTGTCGCCAAGATCTTTCAATTGTTTCTCGGTCTGGAAGATCATGCTATCCGCTTGATTCAATTTATCGATACGCTCTTTCTCTTTCTTATCGGCCTCTGCGTTTGCGGCAGCCTCTTCTTTCATACGCTTAACCTCATCATCGCTCAAACCGCTGGAAGCCTCGATACGGATACTTTGTACTTTACCGGTTCCTTTATCCTTGGCCGATACGTTCAATATACCGTTAGCGTCGATATCGAATGTAACCTCGATCTGAGGAACACCACGTTGTGCGGCAGGTATTCCATCCAAGTGGAAACGACCGATAGACTTGTTATCTTTAGCCAAAGAACGCTCACCTTGCAAGATGTGGATCTCAACAGAAGGCTGATTGTCTACGGCAGTCGTAAATGTCTCGGACTTCTTGGTCGGGATTGTCGTGTTAGACTCGATCAATTTAGTCATTACACCACCCATTGTCTCAATACCTAAAGACAGCGGAGTAACATCCAACAGCAATACGTCTTTAACCTCTCCTGTCAATACACCACCTTGGATCGCTGCGCCTACGGCTACTACTTCATCCGGGTTAACGCCCTTAGACGGAGCTTTACCGAAGAATTTCTCAACGATAGCCTGTACAGCCGGGATACGAGTAGAACCACCTACCAAGATCACTTCGTCGATATCAGAAGTTGACAAACCTGCGTCTTTCAAGGATTGACGGCACGGTTCGATACATGCTTGGATCAGACCGTCAGCCAATTGCTCGAATTTAGCACGAGTCAAAGTCTTAACCAAGTGCTTTGGAATACCGTTTACTGGCATGATATACGGCAAGTTGATCTCCGTGCTAGTCGTACTTGACAACTCGATCTTCGCTTTCTCGGCAGCTTCTTTCAAACGTTGTAAAGCCATCGGGTCTTTACGTAAGTCTACACCTTCCTCACGTTCGAATTCTTCAGCCAACCAGTCGATGATTACGTGGTCGAAGTCATCACCACCAAGGTGAGTATCACCGTTTGTTGATTTTACCTCGAATACGCCGTCACCTAACTCAAGGATGGAGATATCGAATGTACCACCACCTAAGTCGAATACGGCGATCTTCATATCTTTGTTCGTCTTATCCAAACCATAAGCCAAAGAAGCGGCAGTCGGTTCGTTTACGATACGGCGTACGGTTAAACCTGCGATCTCACCAGCCTCTTTCGTAGCCTGACGTTGAGCGTCACTAAAGTAAGCAGGTACTGTGATAACGGCTTCCGTTACTTCCTGTCCCAAATAATCCTCAGCTGTCTTTTTCATTTTCTGCAGGATCATCGCTGAGATTTCCTGCGGAGTATACAAACGTCCTTCGATATCTACACGAGGAGTGTTGTTATCACCACGCACTACTTTATAAGGAACGCGATTGATTTCCTTTTGTACTTGGTCATAAGTTTCACCCATGAAACGTTTGATAGAGAATATAGTCTTTTCAGGATTGGTGATAGCCTGACGTTTTGCGGGATCACCTACCTTACGCTCGCCGCCTTCTACGAAAGCTACGATTGAAGGTGTTGTTCTTTTACCTTCGCTGTTCGCAATAACAACCGGTTCGTTACCTTCCAATACGGCAACACAAGAGTTGGTTGTTCCTAAGTCGATTCCAATAATCTTTCCCATGATTGTAAATATTTTAATTGTTATTATTCATCGTCCGTCATCTTCCTTGTTGAAAGGATTCACATAGTATTCAACAAATGCCGTGCCAAAGAAGTTCGGGTTTGAAAATAAATAATACGTGTCATGAATCGTGACATTTTGACGGTTTGGCAGGATACAAAAAGCCCCGGAACCGTTTTAATAGGCCCGGGGCTTCTCTTGTTATTTGTTGATTATTTCCTTTTCTTCTTTCATGTCAAGCTCATTCTTGTCGGCATCAAAGAATTTGTATTCAAGAAAGGCGAGACTTTGATTGGGAATAACTTTTAAACCATGGGTGTACTTCATTTTCCACTTCATGCTCAAGGGGAACAACCCCTTGTTCACATACGCTGCGACATACGGATGTACATGCAGGGTGAATTTCTTCACGTGATGTTTGTTTACTAAGCAATCTATTTTTTCTTCCAGGCTGTCGGTAAACAGGATGGAAGGCTTAACCGTTCCTGTTCCGAAACAGGATGGGCAGTCTTCTGACGTATCCACGTCCATTGCCGGACGTACCCGCTGACGGGTAATCTGCATCAAGCCAAACTTACTAAGAGGAAGGATGTTGTGTTTAGCCCGGTCATTTGCCATTGCCTTTGTCATGTGTTCAAATAGCTTTTGCCGGTTGGCAGCCTCTGCCATATCGATAAAGTCTATAACGATGATACCTCCCATGTCTCGTAAGCGGAGCTGACGGGCGATCTCATCGGCGGCGGCTATATTTACGTCGATAGCTGTCTTCTCTTGAGCATCGCTGCCTTTGGAACGGTTCCCGCTGTTCACGTCGATAACGTGCATAGCTTCCGTGTGCTCGATAATCAAGTAAGCTCCACTCTTGTAAGTGACAGTTCGTCCGAATAGCGACTTGATTTGCTTGGTGACCGCAAAGTTGTCAAAGATAGGAAGCTCTCCCGTATATAACTGTACGATTTCTTCCCGTCCCGGTGCGATCAAGCTACATAGTCGCGGACATTATTGTAGACCTCCTTGTCATTTACATAAATATTTTGGAAAGAGGGGTTGAATATATCCCGAAGTAAAGCTACGGTACGTGCCGTTTCTTCGTAAACGATAGCCGGAGCTTTGAGTTTAGGCACCTTCACGATATTATCTTCCCATCGTTTCACCAATGTCTTTAGTTCATGATCAAGCTCTGCGACACGTTTGCCCTCCGAGGATGTCCGTACGATAACACTGAAATTCTTCGGTTTGATACTTTGGATTAACTGGCGCAAACGAGCCCGTTCCTCGCTTGATTTAATTTTGGTGGAGACAGATACTTTATCGGCGAACGGTATCAGCACGATATATCTTCCGGCAAAAGAAAGCTCGGAAGTCAATCGGGGACCTTTCGTGAGATAGGCTCTTTAGCAATTTGAACCAACACCTCTTGTCCTACTTTCAGCACGTCGCTAATACTCCCGTTCTTTTCGATCTCCGGTAGAATCTGAGTTTTCGACAGTACCGGCGCCTTTTTGGGATCGCTCAGCAATTGCTTTAAATATTTCTGTTGGGTGTTGAAGTTAGGACCTAAGTCCAAATAGTGAAGAAACGCATCCTTTTTGTAACCGACATCAATGAACGCAGCGTTTAAGCCCGGCATCAGTTTCTTAACCTTACCTAGATAGATATCACCAACGGCGAACGAGACGTTGCGGGCCTCCTTTTGGAGCTCCACAAGGCTCTTGTCCTCCAAGACGGCGATAGATACCTCTTTGGGCTGTACATCAACTACTAATTCACTAATCACTTAAGATGTGTTTTTAAGATCAGACCTTATAAAATACGCAAAGAACAAACTTAAAAGGTCACTTATTAAGTTTGTTCTTTAGAGTTCGTTAGATAGACTTATTTCTTCTTATGTCTATTCTTCTTCAGTCTCTTTTTGCGCTTGTGCGTAGACATTTTATGTCTTTTTCTTTTCTTTCCGCTAGGCATCGCTTAAAATTTAAATTAAACGTATAATAATTAATTACTTAACTTCACCAATAAAAGTCTTAGCCGGCTTGAATGACGGAATGTTGTGTTCCGGGATGATGATCGTAGTATTTTTTGAAATATTACGAGCTGTCTTTTGAGCTCTCTTCTTAATAACGAAACTTCCGAAACCTCTCAAGTAAACGTTTTCGCCTTGGGCTAAAGAACTTTTTACGATATCCATGAAGGACTCAACGCTTGCTAGCACTGTCTGTTTGTCGATACCAGTGCTTTTTGAAATCTCGCTAACAATATCTGCTTTAGTCATGTCTATAAATTAATTAAATAATTGATTTGGACCTATTAATTTTTTGGAATGCAAATATATAGCTTTTTATTTAAGTGGAAAAAGAATTGAGCTTCAATTTTTAAATAAAAAGATTCTTCTCGATTCGTAATATATATGTATGTTTGCGGTAATCAAATAGTTATGATGTTGAAAAGTGAGAAAGGGAGCAGTTATGTTACAGTATGAAAGTGAGTTAGAAATCAGCCGGATATTGGTTGAGTGGTATGAAACCTATAAAAGAGAGCTTCCTTGGAGGAAACGAGAGACCCTTATATCATCTGGATATCGGAGATATATTGCAACAAACCCGGGTTGTACAGGGATTGGAGTATTTTTTGCGTTTCACCGAACGTTTCCCGGATGTGGCATCTCTAGCGGCGGCGGAAGAGGATGAGGTGCTGAAATATTGGCAGGGCTTGGGGTATTATAGCCGGGCTCGTAACTTACATGCGGCGGCTAAATCTATCATGGAGCGGTTTAACGGGGTTTTCCCGGAGAATTATAAAGAGGTATTATCCTTGAAAGGTATCGGGGAGTATACGGCGGCGGCGATCGTCTCCTTTGCTTGGAACCAACCGTGTCCGGTCGTGGATGGAAATGTGTACCGGGTACTTTCCCGTTTGTTTGCCGTAGATACGCCGATCGACACCACGAAGGGTAAAAAGCAATTCGCGGAACTGGCCGGAATGATCTTGGACCTAAGAACGCAGGGACGCATAATCAGGCGATCATGGAATTGGGTGCTTTGCAATGTGTTCCTCAAAACCCGGACTGCGGGGTGTGCCCGCTAAAAGATAAATGCATGGCGTTCGCTTCCGGCAATGTGCAAGCTTATCCGGTGAAACAAAATAAGACGAAGACAAGGGATCGTTATTTCCACTATCTATACATTATATATAAAGGACAAACTTGGATGAACAGACGGGCGGGGAAGGATATCTGGACCGGCTTGTATGAATTTCCTTTGATCGAGACGGATCATGCGATGGATTTTTCCGGTTTGTGTGAGACGCAAGCCTTCCGTAACCTATTGGGAGATGCTGGAAAATTGAGTATCACCCAAGGGTTATCGAATGTAAAGCATACGCTCTCCCATCAAATTTTATACGCTTCTTTCTATCAAATAGAGATAGAGCTGGTTCCGGAATCCTTGGGGAATTATCTCTCTTTGCCTTGCCGGGATATTGAGAAGTATGCCGTTCCCCGGCTGATACATATTTATTTAGAGAAATTAAACGGAAACTTGTGAGAATGATTGAATTTGTGTTTCTTTGTATGGTTATTAAGAATTTGAATTATGTCATTGAATAAGGTTATATTGATCGGCAACGTAGGCAAAGATCCTGACGTTCGCTATTTTGACAGTGGTGCCGCTGTCGCTAATTTCCCGCTGGCAACCTCGGAACGTGGGTATACGTTGGCAAATGGAACGGTGGTTCCGGAACGTACGGAGTGGCATAATATCGTAGTTCGTCGGGATTTGGTTCCTTTCGTGGAAAAATGGGTACGTAAAGGTTCCGGTGTATATGTGGAAGGCAAGATTCGTACTCGTAATTATGATGACCAAAGCGGCGTGAAACGATATGTTACGGAGATCCATGCGGATCGTATCGAGTTTTACAGTACGGGTTCCCGTCCGGCCGATGGTGGAAATACGACTGCACAAGGCGGTAGTATGCAGCCCAATGTGGGGCAAGGACAATCGGCTCAACCGACTACGGCGCCAAATACCGCTTATCAACAGCCAGCCGCCTCGCAGCCTAGCGCATTCTCAGAATCCAGTGACGCGGATGATCTCCCGTTCTGATATTGTTTAACTAATACTGTTTCCCTTGGACTCGGACTATTATTTATCGGGCTTATTTGAAAACGTAACGGTGCAGGCGCTGACAGCGGTCCTGTGATCGCATTAAGCCTCGCTTTTTTACTGCTGTTTGTTTCCGGCTTCGTGTCGGCCTCTGAAGTGGCATTCTTTTCTCTAACCCCGGGCGACCTAAATGAGATCGGGGAAGAGAATCGCCCGGCAGATCCTGTTATCAAACGTCTCCTTGAACGTTCGGAGTATCTATTGGCATCTATATTGATCGCTAATAATTTCGTAAATGTGGCGGTCGTTATGTTGTGTACCTATGCGATTAACGCTTGGATTAATTTCTCGGCCGCTCCTCTTCTAGGCTTTGTGCTTGAGACGATTCTACTGACTTTCTTGCTTTTACTTTTTGGGGAGATCATGCCTAAGATTTACGCACAGAAGAATTCTTTGCGTTTTGTTCGTTTTTCAGCCTCCGTATTAAGTGGTTTGGAACGCTTCTGCCGCCCATTCTCGAAAATCTTGGTTAATTCCACATCGGTCATCAATAGAGCGTTAGCGAAAAAGAAATATGATATCTCTGTAGATGAGCTTTCTAAAGCGTTAGAGCTAACCTCTACCGAGATCCCGGAGGAGAAGGAGATGCTGGCGGAGATTATCAAGTTTTATAATAAGACCGCTGATGAGATCATGACTCCTCGTTTGGATATGGAAGATATCGAGATCAAGATCAGTTTCCGTGAGGTGGTTGATTTTATTATCAAATCCGGCTATTCGCGTATTCCGGTATATTCCGAGACTGAGGATAATATAAAAGGTATCTTATATATCAAGGACTTATTGCCCTATATTGACAAGCCCGATACATTCCGTTGGCAGAGCTTGATCCGACCGGCCTATTTCGTGCCGGAAACCAAGAAGATCGATGATTTGCTGGAAGAGTTCCGTACCAATAAAATTCATATGGCGATCGTGGTCGATGAGTTTGGCGGTACCTCCGGTATCGTGACGATGGAAGATATCCTAGAGGAAATTGTCGGAGAGATCTCCGATGAGTATGATGAGGATGAGCAACAATTCATCCGTTTAGCAGACGGTAGCTTGATCTTTGAGGCAAAGATATTATTGACGGATTTCTTCCGGGTTATCGATGCCGATCCCTCAGATTTTGGTAAATTGACGGAAGAAGTGGAAACTTTGGCCGGTCTTTTGTTGGAGATAAAAGGGGATTTTCCACGCCGTAGGGAGATTATAGATTTTAAGGAATATCGTTTCCAAGTGCTGGAAGTGGATAACAGGAGGATATTAAAGGTTAAATTTAACCGTATCCTTGAAGGTACAGGGAATGATGAGAATGGGAAAGATACGAAGTAAATGTTTATGAAATGGATAGCTGCTGTCATAGGAGGGTCTCTGTTTTTAGGGATATGCTGTATTTCGTGTGTGGAATATACGCCGAAGCCACGGGGCTATGTTCGTATCGAACCTTCGAAGGCACAATATAAACCGCTTGATCTCAGTTACCTGCCTTTTAATTTTGATGTCTCTCAGACTGCGGTCATAGAGGTGCCGGATCAAAAGAAGGGTGTTACGGGCTTGAATATCTCGTATCCGGAGTTAGAGGCTAAGCTTTATTGCAGCTATTTGCCAATTACTCCCGCGTCCTTGGTGACGGTGGAGACGGAAAGCCGCTCTTTCGTCGCCCGCCAAATAAAGTCGGAGAATCGGATATCGGAGAAAGCGTATTCCAACCCTGCCGCAAACGTTTATGGCTCGCTGTTTCTTCTGGATGGAGAATCGGCTTCTCCCATACAATTCCTGTTGACAGATAGTGTATCGAATTTCTTCCGGGGAGCCTTGTATTTTGACTGTAAACCCAATGCGGATTCATTAGCTCCCGCTATCCAATATATCCGGGAAGATATCATAGAACTTATACAACTTTTAGTTGAAGAATAATATGCCTTGCTATATAACAACTCTCGCCGCTGCATGGAGTCTGGAAAATGGAAGAAAGTTCTGATGAGCTTTTGGGGATGCTTGAGCATAAAGCGGACTATTCTTCTTTTTTGGAGCGGGTATCGGCAGAGAAGCGGAGGCAGGAACGTTTCGCCAGCCGGGTGCTTTTAAAAGAGCTTTTAGGAGAGGAGGTAAGGGTTGACTATCATTCTACGGGTGCCCCGTTCCTCGCGTGCGTACCTTTATATATAAGTATATCTCATACGAAAGATTATGTGGCGGTAATCTTGGATAAGCGTCCGACAGGGATCGATATCGAGTATCGTTCGGACCGGATCTTGAAAATACGAAGTCGCTTTATGAATCCGGAGGAAGAGGCGGGTATCGATCTGGAGCATGAGGTCGAGCATCTATTAATCCATTGGTGCGCCAAAGAAACCTTGTTCAAGATAATCGGGCAGGAAGGAGTGGACTTTCAAAAGCATCTTCACGTGATCCTTTTCCTTATTTATCGAGTGGGACGTTTAAGGGACGAGAAACCCGGACCGAGGCATGCCGGAATATGAGTTGGCATATCAAGTTACACCGGACTATGTATTGACTTGGTTGAAGTAAGTTAACTTCATACGCTTGTGAAGTTAACTTCATTGACTAACGAAGCTAACTTCATTGGCTCACGAAGCTAGCTTCATCAAATCATGTGGTTGGAAAGATATCGTTCGATCTATTTCTGCCAGATCTCCCAAGCGGCGAAAGCCTGTAATAGAAGCATTTCCAGACCATTTTTCACGATGGCGCCTTTTTCTTTTCCTTTCTTCATGAAAAGGGTCTCATCCGGATTGTAAAGTAAATCATACAATAGATGATTCGGCGTAAGTAAATCGTACGGGATATCCGGACATGAGTCTATATTAGGGAACATGCCTAAGGGAGTCGTGTTTACGATCACCGTATATTGCTCCATGGTTTTCGGAGTAATCTCATCGTACGTGATACAAAATTCTTTCGGTTTGCGAGAAACCAGCGTGGCACCAACGCCTAGCTGTTTCAGTCCGTGGAAGACTGCCTTCGACGCCCCTCCCGTACCAAGGATCAACGCTTTCCGGTGCGTTTCTTTCAATAAAGGATCAATCGATTGCTTGAATCCGATAATATCCGAGTTATATCCTTTCAGTTTAAGTTTGCCGAAAAGACCTTTTGTGAACTTGATGACATTTACCGCTCCGATCTGACGGGCATCGTCATCCAAATCGTCTAAATATGGGATTACTTGTTCCTTATAAGGAATGGTCACGTTTAAACCGTTAAGTTCAGGGTTTTCTTTGATTACGTTCTTAATCTCCTTGATAGAGGGAATCTCGAAATTCAAGTACTCAGCGTCGATCTTCTCCGCTTCAAACTTCTGGTTGAAATACGTTTTAGAAAACGAATGTCCGAGGGATATCCCAGTAAGCCATATTTCTGCATAACCTTTTTATTGTTTATTCTTTAGATCCTGTATATAATGAACAGATCCCGAAGGTAAAGGTCCGTACACGGGCCTGCTTGAAGCCTTGGCGGGTGAGTAAATCCGTCATGACCTTTCCCTGAGGAACTACCTTGATGGAAGCCGGCAAATAATTATACGCGACTTTTTCTTTAGAGAGTAGACGTCCGATAAAGGGGATGACGGTCTTTGAATAGATCTGGTAGAGTTGTCTCATGGGAAAATGTTCCGGTGTGGAAAGTTCCAAGATCATGATATGCCCACCGGGTTTCAGCACCCGGTACATCTCTGAGATACCTTGCTCTATGTTCTCAAAATTACGAACCCCGAAAGCGGCGGTTACGGCATCGAACGAGTTTTCCTCGTAGGTCAAGGCCGTACAGTCCTGTTGCTCGAAGGATATATGCTCCGAATAACCGGCGGCAGCTACTTTTTTCCGTCCCACTTCCATCATGCCTAACGAGATGTCGGCACCGACGATATGGTCGGGTCGCAGCTTTTTGTACATGGAGATAGCCAAGTCTCCGGTACCGGTAGCGATATCCAGTATCGTTTTAGGAGAGAAAGGACGCAGGAAAGCGATCCCTTTCCTGCGCCATATCTTGTCGATACCAAATGAGAGAGTATGGTTGAGTTGATCATACGTTTCGGCTATCGAGTCGAACATACGTTTGACTTGCGTGCTTTGTTCCTCTTTGTTATAAGGAAGTATTGTCTCTGAACCATACTGTGTCATGTGCGGTATCTTATTTATTCTGTAAATATTCGGTAACGTTTTTCTCGATGCGGTTCAGCAAATTATCAGTCTCGCCTTTTACGAAAGTCTCCCCTGTGATATGCTCGAACAATTCGATATATCGGTTGCTGATTCCTTCTACGATCTCCGGTGTCATTTCAGGAACTTTCTGTCCGGATTTACCTTGGAAGCCATTTTCCATCAACCATTCGCGGACGAACTCCTTGGAAAGTTGCTTCTGCGGTTCCCCTTTGGCGAAACGATCCTCGTATCCTTCTGAGTAGAAATAACGGGAGGAATCCGGAGTATGGATCTCGTCGATCAAATAGATCTTGCCGTCACGATGACCGAACTCATATTTCGTGTCAACCAAGATCAAGCCACGTTCCTTAGCGATCTCGGTACCGCGTTTAAACAAGGCCATCGTATATTTCTCAAGAACCTCGTAGTCCTCTTTAGAGACCAAACCTTTAGCGAGAATCTCCTCTTTAGAGATATCTTGATCATGCTCTCCGATCTCAGCCTTTGTGGTCGGGGTGATGATGGGTTCGGGGAAACGTTGGTTTTCACGCATACCCTCCGGTAGTTTCACGCCGCAGATCTCACGCACGCCGCTCTTATAAGCACGCCATGCGCTTCCGCACAGATAACCGCGTACGATCATCTCAACCGGGAAACCTTGGCATTGAACGCCAACCGTTACCATCGGGTCCGGAGTCGCCATTTTCCAGTTCGGACAAATATCAGTCGTAGCGTCAAGGAACTTGGCGGCGATCTGGTTTAACATTTGTCCCTTGTAAGGAATACCTTCCGGCAAGATAACATCGAAAGCGGAAATACGGTCTGTAGCGACCATTACCAATACCTCGTCATTGATGTTGTACACGTCGCGTACTTTCCCATGGTATACGCTCTTTTGTCGCGGGAAATTGAAGTCTGTTTTAACTAATGCCTTCTTCATGACTCTTACTTTTAGTTGTTGTCTATATTCGTTTTCTTCTCTTTTGCCTCTTTGATCTCTTTCTTCCGTTTATCATCGAACTTATCATAAGCCTCTACGATTCGTTGGACAAGTTTATGCCGGACAATATCTTTCTTGGTGAACTCGATCTTACCGATCCCGTTTACGCCCTTCAATATTTGCATGGCCTGTATCAATCCGGACGTGGTAGAAGGCGGAAGGTCTATCTGCGTGACATCTCCGGTGACGATCATCTTGGCGTTCATACCCAAGCGGGTCAAGAACATCTTGATTTGATGCGTCGTCGTGTTTTGCGCCTCGTCCAATATAATGACGGCGTCGTTCAAGGTACGACCGCGCATAAACGCTAGCGGGGCGATCTGTATCACGTTATTCTCCATATATTCCTTCAGCTTGGCTGCCGGTATCATATCCTGCAAGGCATCGTAAAGCGGTTGCAGATAGGGATCTAGCTTATCTTTCATCTCACCCGGCAAGAAACCCAGTTTTTCTCCGGCTTCCACGGCGGGACGGCTTAAGATGATCTTCCGTACTTCCTTATTCTTTAATGCTTTTACGGCTAGGGCGATAGCGACGAATGTTTTGCCCGAACCGGCGGGTCCTGTGGCGAAAACCAGATCGTTGTTCTCGAAAGCCTTTACCAATAACTGTTGATTCTCGGTACGTGCGGTAATCGGCTTGCCATTCATGCCGTGGATGATCAGGTTCTCCTGCTTCACGACCGTGGGACCTTTCCCTTTTATAATATCCAGAATCACGTCTTCGGAGAGCGAGTTAAACTCCTCACAGTATTTTTCCACCTCACGGATTTTCTTGAGAAAAAGCTCGGACTCATCCTCATCTCCAATCACTTTCATCACATTTCCACGGGCAACGATACGCAATTTCGGAAACAATGTCTTGATCAATTGCATATTAGAGTTATTCACACCGTAGAAAATTACCGGGTCTACGCTTTCAAGAATATAAATTCTTTCAATCATCCGCTATTCCTTTTATTAAATTACGCTTCAAAAAGATGTGCTATTTTTTATTATTCGAATCAAGTTACAAAATTAGTAATATTCTTTATCCATTGATGCAAAGGGAGAAGTTTTATTTCACGGGAACACATCTTTCAGCCGTCCGTCTACCATTTAGAGAAAAACTAATTGGAGTTAAGGGGTAATTTCGGATTTTTCCGTATGTTTGTCTGGCAAAACGAAGGTAATGAAGATGAAGACTGTGTTTAATGTGATGTTGTTGCTGGCCGTGATCGTGTCGGCGACGGCTTTTTCTTCTTGTAAGGAGAAAAGAGGTGAATTGAAGAAGATTTGGTACAATGGAAGCTATAATCGTGATTTTAATGATTTGAATGACGTTCATTTGTCCGTCGCGAAGAAGATCGGCATAGAGCCTGTCTCTTCGAGGGAAGGAGCGGAGCACGCCTCCCGGGATATGGTGGAGATCAAGACGAATGACTATTACGAGGTAGAGGAGTTGACGCACTCTATTCCGTATTTGGTGCCGGAAGCCGCTAATCTGCTGGAGGATATCGGGAAAAACTTCCAAGACTCATTGAAAAACTTGAATGCTTCCATCTATAAAATAAAGGTAACCAGTGTAACCCGTACGGTTGCCGATGTCAAGAAATTGAGAAAAAGGAATACGAACTCTTCTCTCAACTCTGCCCACCAATACGGAACTACGTTCGATGTATCATGGGTACGCTATACTAAGATAGATGAGAAAGATACCTTAAATATTGATAAGGACCGCTTGAAAATGGTGCTTGCCTCCGTGCTTCGTGATTTGCGCAGGGCGGATCGTTGCTATATCAAGCACGAACGCAAGCAAGGGTGTTTCCACATTACGGCTCGTGAGTTGTAATTTGTTCCAGCGCTTTCGTATAAACCGATTTGTCGTATCCGGAGAAACAGCACATCGTGACTTGCTGGATTTCCGGATTCTCTTTTAGGAAGGTATCGATCGTGCGGATCGCTATCTGTGCCGCCTCCTCGATAGGATAGCCATATACGCCGGTGCTTATTGATGGGAAAGCGATTGTTCTCAGTCTGTTCTCTTTCGCCAATCGCAAGGAGTTTCGATAACAATTTTCCAGTAGCTCCGGCTCTCCGTGTTGTCCGTTTCGGTAGATGGGACCGACGGTGTGTATGACATGACGGGCTTTCAATCGATAACCTTTCGTTATCTTCGCCTCTCCGGTCGGGCATCCTTGTAAAGTCCGGCATTCGTCAAGGAGTTCCGGACCGGCGGCCCAATGGATGGCACCGTCTACGCCGCCACCTCCCAATAAGCTATTGTTCGCGGCATTTACGATGCGTCTACATCCAATGTCGTAATATCTGCTTGTATAGCAATTATTCGTTCGTTCATATCTTTAGTTATTTGTATGTTGGTCCTGTTCATATATATTCTAAATGTGCGCAATATAGCGAAAAAGTTGCTTTGTTTCAAACTTAAAATAGTTGTTTTTGAAAGCATGTACGTGTTTTCTAGGAGGGTTAGTGGGGGGATTTTGGCTGTATTTTTGCAGAGTCAAATTTTTATTGGAATATTTTATAATATTATTTGGTTTATAAAATAAACTTGTCTATATTTGCGATGTGCAAAGAGTGATGCGCAGCTCCTTTGCATTTTTTTATCCATGGATGGTTTATAAAATAAACTTGTTTGCAGTAACAGTGATAATAATTAAGAGGAGGATACTAAAATGAGACGAGTTTTATTTCATATTATCTTTATTCATGTTGGTATGTGGTTGCATAGAGGCACGTACTATTATTGTAGAGATTGGAAATATACGTGATAACCATGGGAATATCCTAGTTATGGCTCAGTCAGGAAAAGATACCAAGCCTGTTTATGGCATGGCGAAGTCTGAGAAAGGAAAGGTTACGATCCGGCTGGAAAACGTGGATTGGGAAAAGTTTGATCTGTCCGTATTCCATGACGAGAACGAGAATTGGCAAATGGATATGCTGGAAGGAAAAGGGCCTGCGGAAGGATATGTGTTGAAAAGTTGCGAGGTGAAGGATGAGGAAGCGACTTTCAAATTAAAACTGTATTATCCGGTAAATCAATAGAGCCATGGTACGGTTTTTACTACTATGGCTCTGGATTTTGGCGATAGGCGGGAGTAGTGCCAAAAGATCTCGGGACAAACGGTTTATAAAGCCCATGTTTCCGATGCGGAGGGAAATGCCGTGGAATATGCGACCGCTGTGCTTTTATCGGGAGAAAAACAGGTAGAGGGTACCGTGGCCAATAGTGATGGCGATTTTAGCATGGAGGCGGAGGCTGGGAAGTATAGGCTTGTTGTTCAATGCCTCGGATACGAGCCTTTACGGAAAGAGCTGATCTTGCCGATAAAACGGCGGGATTCCTTGATTCTAGATCTATCGAACCATGTTCTGAGGGAAGTCGTTGTTCAAGCGAAGAATATCGAGCGGAAGGCGGACCGCTTTATCATGTCGGTCATGCCATCTGCCGGAAAGGATGGTACGGAATTATTGTCACAGGCACCGGGTGTCTGGCTCTCGGATGAAACTATCTCGATAAACGGGGCGCAAGGAACGAAGGTGTTTGTGGATGATCGTGAGATTCGTTTAACGGGAGAGGAACTACTGGCTTATTTGCGGTCTTTGAAATCGGAGGATATAAAAAGGATTGAGGTAATACCGATCGCGGGAGTTGAGTATGAGGCCTCAACTAAGGGTGGAGTGATCAAGATCTCATTGCGGCGACGTCCGGATAACGGTATGCAAGGATATGTATCTTTAGGTACGTCATTGTCTCCATCTTTACAAGGGTATATTCCATCGGCGTCCGTAAATGCACGTGTCGGGAAATGGAGCTTGAATGGAGCGGTATCGGGTACTTTTACTCCCCGGGATAAAGGAGAGATGAACTCCAACAGGGAATACGGAACGGTGGGGAATAAGTTTGTGTCTCAATCTTTGTATGATACGGATTCCAAATATGGGAATGGACGTGTCGGGGCTATTTTCGAGATCGATTCGCTGAATAGTGTCGGAGCTGAGATCGAATATATCAATCAAGCTTCGGATGGAACATCTTGGAGTCAAACGGATTTAGTAAAGAACTCTTATCCTATGAAGAGTACGGGGAATTATCGACAGAAGGATGATTATAACACGTTTTCCGCTACGGTCAATTACTTACGCGAAATGGATGATCGAGGCTCGGTATTTAAGGTCATAGCCGATTACGTAAGTAAGCGATCAACCGGGGATAATTTCCATACGATCTGTTATGAACAGTCTAGTTGGAGCTATGACACGGTTTACCGGAGTCATGCGGCGGCGGATTATGATATGGCGACAACCGATATTTCTTTCCAAAAGAATTTGCGTGAAAAAATGTCTTTGAAAATCGGGACCAAATATGCCTATACATTGATGGATGAT
>ENA-OQAA01000356-OQAA01000356.1-human-gut-metagenome-genome-assembly--contig:-NODE-356-length-32410-cov-3.932782_pt1 | contig 32410 bp, 39 predicted proteins | sample MGYA00242489_ERZ504515 | MGnify/ENA primary metagenome ERZ504515 (study PRJEB26092, sample SAMD00036237) | human gut metagenome | host: Homo sapiens | study: EMG produced TPA metagenomics assembly of... | reverse complement strand
GCAAACACTACATGATATTTGCAATTCCATTTTGTATGTGCTAAGCTTTTTACGTCTGTATTTTGTTCTGACATTATACGGTCCTCCTAATGTGTTTTTATTTACGTAACTGGCAGGTCACGTTTTTTATTATACACATTAGGAGTTTTTATTTCTGAATACACCGCTAAAGCTTTCACGGAACCACGCGACTATCGCGTGGTTTTCCTGATACAAAAATCCCGAACATATATCATGTTCGGGATAAACTGCACCTGTGTAACTTACCGCCCTTTCCTGAGCAATAAGCGGCACTATCTTCTCTCATCCAGACTATACTGTCGGTATCGGAATTCTTTCTGTTTAAGAAAGTCACCGATTCCACCGCATCGCTGCGGGTCGCGGACTATACCGCCGGTTGGGACTTGCACCCTACCCCGAAGATCGTATTCCATTTACTCTATTCATTATAAATCTATAGTTCTCTATTTTCAAGGACTTTGTTTTCTTTTTAACCTCTATTTTCACATTTTCACAAGCACAAATCCTCCAAAAAAACAAATTTTCTTATGGGTAGTCACTTTTTTAATTTACTTTATCATCTTTTTATTTCTTTTATCACTTTTCATGTATATAAATATTGTAATAATATCATTTTTCTTTCTGATGCCTTGATTTCTCCGTCAAAGATTCCTCTTTATCCGTTTTTTTCATATTTGGTTCAAATTTTTTCATATTTGGTTCAAAAGTTCCTCACATTTTTTACACATTTTCTGTGTATACTAAAAGTGTTCTCAGATGAGAACACTTTTTTCATAAACTTTTTCCCCCATGAGCCGCAGAAATGTGGCTCATCCTTTTTATATCGTTCTTTATGACATCACTCTTCCGCGCATCTTTCCCCAAAGGCGAACCTGAACATAATCATATGCCTTATCATAGATAAGTATTCCTATCTGTCCGGCTATCATAACACCGACAAGAATCGGGGTCGATACTGCTTTTGCAAATAACATTTCTCTGAAAATAACAACGATCGGGATATATACAAGATTAAAGATTCCGTATTTAAAAAGAAGAAACGCCGTCCTGCTCTTTTCTTCCCGCACATGCCGCACGATCCATCTCCATGCAGCTTCTCTCCCCCATATGTATAATCCCATCGCCGCAAATGTAAACACATAAAACTTATTCGGCGCTGTAATAAATCCAAGTATCACTCCTGCCGCATAAAATGCCGCTCCTATCCTAAGTCCGAACTCCCGGATAATGATCCCGACAAAAAAAGATGCCGCCGCCAGCAGAAATAATGTGCTCGTCTCGATCACACTGCCCAACACCATAAAGATCACAGTCAGCGCAAGAAGAAGTCCGCTAAACGCCATTGTTTTTGCCTTTACATGCATGAACACAAGTCGCCTCCCATACATTCGCACAACGAATCCGCAACAAACAGATCACAACACATATTGCCTGTACCGCACGGTGTAGTACCGCTGCTGTATCCATTGCCATAAGAGCTGTTCTGATAACGGCTGCTCGCATAATTCAACTGATTCAAAAGCTGTCTGTACTGCATATTGTTCGGCTCCATATTCACAGCCTGAGCCGCATGGTCTCTTGCCAGAACATTATTGCCAAGTCCCGCATTCGCACAGCTGCTTAAATAATACCAGATTGCAGATCGTTCGTTAATCTGATCAAGCGTGTTGAGCGCTTCGCGAAATCTTCTGCTGTTAATATAATTCACAGCCGCCTGAAGCCTCGGATCCTGCTGTGCGTTCTGATAATTACCGCCCGCACCATAAGAAGAACTGCCCGAGGACGACCCGTAACCATAAGAATATCCGCCGCCCGAAGCTCTCTCTTTCATGATCATATCATAAGCTTCCTGTACTTCTTTAAACTTTTCTTCTGCAAGATCTGCAAGAGGATTATCAACATTCGCATCCGGATGATACTTTCTTGTAAGATCACGATATGCTTTTTTTATCTCATCATCTGACGCGCTTGGAGAAACGCCGAGCACTTCATACGGGTTATTTATCATTTTTTCTGTTCCTCACTTTTCTTTCTCTGTATCTTATTATAACAATTCCACACTCCATCATACAATATATTCCGCAAAATGTCTATATCCGAAAGGCATGGAAGCTTCTCAAATTCTGCCGTACTCTCTGCTATCATCATGCATAAGATCTGTTTGATCCGCTCTTCATATCCTTCTTCTTCGGCAATCTTCTTCAACGGGTTATAGCATCCTTTTTCCAGATCATTCGGCAGATCTTCATATGCGTCCATAAGATAAATAAACTTTCCCATAAAAAATCCCATCTTCCGAAGAGTTTCTTCCCACCGGTCTTTTTTATATAAAAACAGCTCTTCCATCAGTTTCCCGAAACATCCTGCCGTTTTATCCAAATCTGTACTTCCTTCTCTTTCGCAAACAGACAATTCATTCAGAGCCGATTCGATTGCCCTGCTCTGCCTCGGATATTGTTCCATGATTTTTTTTTACTTTACCTCGAAGCATCGTTTTTACAGTCAGGCTTGAAACTTTCCTTTCATCCTGCCAATCATCTTCCATATGATAATATGCCATCAACACGTTCATGGCCGCACCATATGACGTAATCTCGTTTGTCAACATTATCTGCTTTTTTACCGGATGCACTTTGCAGCAATGCATATCTGCTCTCGTGTCACTTTCATATAGCGAAGATAACAAAATAATTGCAAATGTCATATCATATGTAAGTGTCATCTGACCTATAAACCCATACTCTTCTTTTAATACATGACACAAACCGCAATAATATGCCTTATATTTTTTTAAATCTTTCACCTTTAATTCCGGTTCACATACCGTCACATACCCAAACATCACTCTTCTCCTCAAACACTTCTTCATTTTCTACATTGTCTTGCTTTGACATGCTTTCATTGTAAAACAATATTTTCCGTCACATTCTTATCGCATTATAACACGCATTCGGCCTGCTGTTTATAAAAATACGGTGAATTATAACTGTGTACTGTTACACAGCTTGCTGATATTAACTATAAATAGCCTTTACAATGTTTTATAAAGTATTTTCAACGTCAGATTCTAATTGTAAACCTGTTTTTATTTTAGGTTGACTTTTGTTTCATTTTCTATTATACTACGCTCGGATACACCAATAAAACCGTGTTCTTTTTCATAACAGTTTTTATGTGCTTTCGTTCTTTTTTATCAAACCATACATTTTACGTAAAGGAGTAATCTTATGAACCAGCGCCTCACTGCCTCACAGGCAGAAAAAACAAAAAAAATCACAATGATCGGACTTATGACAGCTGTAACATGCATTCTCGGACCTCTTTCCCTCCCGCTTCCATTTAGTCCTGTGCCGATCACTCTGACAAACTTTGCGGTTTTTCTTTCTATTTATATACTCGGAATGAAATACGGAACGATCAGTCTGCTCATTTACCTTGCTCTCGGTACAATCGGACTTCCTGTCTTTTCGTCGTTCAGCGGCGGTCTTGGGAAGCTAGCCGGACCGACCGGGGGATATTTGTTCGGTTTCATCTTCCTTGCACTCATCCATGGATTTTTATGCTGAGATTTCATAAAAAACGTTTGCTTCAATCATCGGCATGACTCTCGGCATGATTGCCTGTTATCTATTCGGAACGATATGGCTTGCACTACATATGAGCCTTACTTTCAAAGCTGCCTTATGATCGGAGTCATCCCTTATCTTCCCGGAGATGCTGTCAAGATCGCTCTCGCAGCAATCATCGGACCGAAACTATCAAGCGCAATACAAAAGACACAGAAATGATTATATACTTTCTTAATTCCCTGTTTATAATTTTTCGTATTCTTTTATAGTTTAAACATACTTTTGACATATTTGTTCTTTATAATCTGAGTTAGATAGTTGATAAGCAACTATCTTCCCCTCATAAAGTTGAAGTGTCAAAAGCACTCTACTTTAACTCTCATTCCTTTAGATAACTATAAAACAACGAAACCCGTTAGCCGGAAGGTTAGCGGGTTTTCGCTGTTTATCGTATTCTATGCATCATTTAAAACTATCAAAACAAACTGTCCTATACAAAAAGATCCCGCTTAACGCAGGATCTTTTTCTCACATATAAGAAGCACTTTCACATAACATAACCGTTCTGCTTCTGTTTTTCTTTTTATTCTGCATGAAGGATTTTATAAACTCCGCCCTGAACAATTACAACTGTCGGATCTTTTGTCGGTTCTCCGTCTTCACTCCATGTAATTGATTTTCCTGTCATTCTGTCAACTTTGATCTCTGTCATCGCTTTTTTCAAAGCATCACTCATATCGGAAACGCTCATATCAGGTGTAAGTTCAGCCTTTTCTGCTGCCTCTTTGATCACATATACGCAGTCATAAGCATCCGCTGCAAACTGATTCGGAGTTCCCTTGAAAGCAGCTTCAAAATCGGATACAAATTTCTGTGTCGCTTCATCTTCCGCATCTGCCGTAAACGGTGTAAGGAACATTAAATTCTCAGCCAACGCTGCATCAAATCCGTCTAATGCAAGCAGTCCGTCCATTCCGTCACATCCGAACCACTTCGGTGCAAATCCCATTTTGTTTGCCTGAGCAAGAATCAAAGATGCCTCCTGATAATAAATCGGCAGGAAAACAAGTTCTGCGCCTGCGTCTTTCGCTTTCTGAAGCTGAACGGAAAAGTCTGTCTTACTGTCTGCCGTAAACGCTTCTGCCGCTACAATATCAAGTCCGAGTGTTTTCGCCTGCTCTGCGAATTTCTGATAAACTCCCGATGAATATGTGTCGGAACTGTTGATAAATAACCGCTATCTTTTTCGCCAGATTATTCTCTGAGATATAATCAGCGATGCTTTTCCTGATCCGGATCTGAGAAGCACATACGGAATGCATTGTCATACTGAATACTTTCTACAGCCGTTGCCGACGGTGTGAGCTGGAACATATTATCTGCATGTGTCTCTTCTACAACTGCCGTACACGGTGTTGATGTCGTCGTTCCGACTAACATCTGCATTCCCCAGTCTTTCAGCGTATTGTACGCATTAACCGACTTTTCGGAATCAGACTGGTCATCCTCAAATTTAAATTCGATCTGATATCCGTTGATACCGCCAGCTTCATTGATCTCGTCAATCGCAAGCTGGATACCGTTTTGTACTGCCGTACCATAAATCGCCGCATCTCCTGTTGTAGGTCCGATACCTCCGATCTTAAATGTATCCGCGTCTGCCGAACCCTTGTCACTTCCGCCGCCGTTTCCGCAAGCCGCCATTGATACTGTCAGAGCTGATACAAGCGCGATACTTGCTGCTTTCTTCCACATTTTCATAACTAAAACTCCTCCTTGCTAACTTACTGTGTTACTATGGTAACTTGCAGAAGCAGTTTTGTCAAGAGAAAAAACAGATTGTACTCTGTTTTTTTCCTCAAGCTTTTTCACCGATAAAATCAAACCGCTGATTTAAAACTCTTTTTTTTCTAAAATCCGCTGACTCCAAAACCACGAAGCAATCGTAACAATAACTGCCGCCACTATGACAATCGCTGCAATCCCATATTCTCCTATATTGAAAGCAGCCAGAAGAAACTTCTCTTTTAAAGTTTCCGACAGCATTCCTGCTAATTTTGCAGCAATCAGGGCAATCACCATTGCTCCTCCGAATACAATAGGAATAACCAAGCGGCCCTTCTCGCTTTCAAATCTTAATTTCAAAGGAATCATAATATCGTTTAAAATCAATACGGTGATTGTATAAACTCCGTACATCAAGATAAGTTCAGTCAAGCTTTCTTTCGGAGTAAGTAAGAAAAACTGTACAACGACTGAGATTATGCCGACCAAAAACGAAATCGCTGTCATGATCAAAACAAACACGTACTTTTCATTTACATACTGTCTTCTTGTAATCGGCAGAGTAAACAAAAACGGATAACCGTTATCATATTCATCATAACTGATCGTACTTACCGTAAACAAAGTAAAAATAAAAGTGACATATCCAACTGCCGCATAAAGTTCTTTCGTCATGATCCCCATCATCGTTCCGATGATCAAAAAGACCAGCAGCAGATTTTTCCCATTATTTTTCATTAATTTCAAATCTTTGATCAAAAGTCCTTTCACAGTTCGTTCCCTCCTATCATCATCGCAATCAATTCGTCTACAGTGCCTTTTTCCACTACAATATCCGGATAATTTTCGATATAATATTGTTTCTCTTTTGTCAGACAGGCATATCCATAATGTTCTTTCCTTTTTTTCAGCAAATACCTCTTGTCAAGTTCCTCAAACTGCTTTTCATCTACTTTCAGCAATCCGTATTGATTCAGAAGTACATCCGTATCTTCATGAAAGATAATCCTTCCTTCATGAATCATATAAATATCGTCGCACAAACCTTCCAGATCAGAAGAAATATGGGAACTGATCAAAATTGTTCTCTCCCCGTCTTCCTCCATATATTCTCTGAACAGATTCAAAATACTTTCTCTCGCCATCACATCCAGACCTGCTGTCGGTTCATCAAGAAGCAGAAACTTCGCTTTATGCGTCAGCGCGCAAAGCACTTTCAACTTTGCTTTCATTCCGGTTGAAAACTCTTTAATCGATTTATTAAGAGGAATATCCAACTTATTACACAAATCCAGAAAACGCGACTTCTCAAATTCGGTATATAGCGACTCCATCACCGGTATGATATCTTTTACTTTTAAATATCCGCTGAATCCCGAATCTGTCAAAACAATTCCCATCTTCGCTCTGTCTTTCGCTGTTAGCTCCAAAGGTTTTTTCCCGAAGATAGTGATTTCTCCTCCATCCGGCTTTATAAGGCCGAGAAGCGCTTTAAATGTTGTACTTTTTCCTGCTCCGTTTTCACCTACGAGCGCCGTAATATACCCTTTTTCCACCTTCATCGAACAATTCAGCTCGAAATTTTCATATTTTTTTTGCAATTTATTTATTTCCAACATCTTTTAGTCCTCCATGATCAACTCTAACATTTCCCTAATCTGACTGTCATCCAGACCACATCCTCTTGCCTTTTGAACTACTTTTTCCAGATCGCTTTCTATCTCTCTTTTCAATTCCTCTAATATCCGCTCTTTATTTGAAGCCGCGACATAAGTTCCCTTTCCGTGAATCGTCACTGTAAATCCTTCCTGTTCAAGATTATCATACGCTTTCTTTACAGTCAGCGCACTGATCTTCAACTCTTTTGCAAGAGTTCGAACTGAAGGAAGAGCATCATTTTGCTTCAGATCTCCGCCTGTAATAAGTGATTTGATCTGATCCATAATTTGTTCATAAATCGGTACCATCGACGAACTGTTGATTATAATCTTCATATACTTCCTCCTTTCGTCAAACAGTATATAACAGTATATAACTGTTTGTCAACTGTTATATACTGTTTATTTGAAAGTTCATCATAACTTTTCCAAAATGCAAATCCATTTTCTTACATTAACCCAGAAATATCAGAAGGCACATTTCCGTTACAAAAAGCGGGATCGACTGTTTTTTCAACAATCGATCCGCTATACTAACCGTCCCGGCGCTTCGGACTATCGTTCCATCATACTGATAGACTCTATTCCTACGCTTCCTCCCCGGACAACTTCTATTGTTTTAAATTCTTCCTTCATTAATTTTACGACCGCGTCGTTTTTCGTAGCAGTCTGAACAAACTCCACAAGCACACTGTCTTTTCCGTAATCGATCACTTTCGCCTTAAATGTTTCCGCAATCTGAAACACTTCAACTTTATCCTCAGGTGTGCATTTAAACACTTTCACATATAAAATTTCTTTCATACGCACAAAGATATTTGTAAAATCAATCACTTTGATCACTTCTACCATTCGGTTCAGCTGTTTTTTGATCTGCTCAAAAGTTTCATCATCGCTCACTGTAGCGATCGTCATTCTTGATACTGTCGGGTCTTCCGTTGTTCCTACTGTCAGACTGTCCAGATTATATGTCTTTCCGGAAAAAAGTCCTGTAATTTTTGAAAGTACGCCGACTTGATTTTCAACATAAAGGGAAATCCATCTTTTTTTCATTTTATTTTCCATATTCACGCGCTCCCTTCTAACATTCCACAATCATTTCTTCCAGTGTTCCGCCCGGTTTTATCATCGGATAAACCATCTCTTCCGGATCAATGATAAACTCGATCAAAGTTGGCACAGTTGTATTTTTTCTGGCTTCTTCAAAAGCCTCCTTTATCTCTTCTTTCTTTGTCACGCGGATTCCCTTTGCGCCGTAACTTTCTGCCAGACGCACAAAATCCGGTGTATATTCCGGCATTTCTTCCCCATTTGTTCTTCGGAACAACGCCCCGGAACGCAGATTCGTCATCCCGTAGCGTTTTCCATAAAACAGTTTCTGCCACTGACGGACCATACCGAGATATTCATTATTAAAGACGCACAGAATCAACGGAAGTTCCTCCAAAACAGCAGTCGCAAACTCCTGTATATTCATCTGCATTCCGCCATCACCGGAAATCGCGATCACGGTTCTGTCCGGATTGCCTATCTTCGCTCCGATCGCAGCGGGGAATCCATATCCCATAGTTCCGAGTCCGCCTGATGTAACGAGCTGCTTCTTTTCCGTTATTTCTGCATACTGCGTCACAAACATCTGATGCTGTCCTACATCCGTTGTAATAATAGCATCGTCAAACTGTCTGTTCATCTCTTCGATAATATCTCTTGGTCCTATCGAACCATGAACTTTCATTGTAAGCGGATGTTCTGCATTCCACTGCGCGATACGTTCTAACCACTCTTTTGTCTCACATGGTTCCACATATTCTCTCATCTTCGCCACAGCTTCTTTCGCATCGGCAACAATAGGCACATGCACATGAATATTTCTTGATATCGACGCTGTATCAATATCTATATGTACAATCTGTGCATTCGGTGCAAATTCATGAAGTTTCCCTGTGATCCGATCATTAAAACGAGTACCGATAGAAAACAACAGATCGCATTCGCTCACTGCCATGTTCGCGGCATACGCCCCATGCATTCCCAGGTTTCCGATAAACAGCGGATGATCTGTCGGAACCGCGCCTCGTCCCATGATCGTCGTCACTACAGGAACGTTTGTTATATTGACTACTTCCGTAAACTCTTTATTCGCTCTTGCGATATTCACTCCGCCTCCTGCAAGAAACAGCGGTTTTTTCGCCTTATTGAGCATCTTAAGCGCGCGTTTAAGCTGCCCCATATGAACGCTCGTATTCGGCTTATATCCACGAAGATTTACCGTTTCCGGATATTCCGGGCTTCCAAGCTCACTCATCACATCTTTCGGAAGGTCGATCAGCACCGGTCCCGGTCTCCCTGTCCGCGCAATATAAAACGCCTCTTTAATGATCCTTCCAAGATCTTCTCTTTTACTCACGGTCACACCGTACTTTGTAATACTTCGTGTGATTCCTACGATATCCACTTCCTGAAACGCATCGTTTCCGATCAGATGGCGGGCCACCTGACCTGTAAAACAAACTAACGGCACACTGTCATAATTCGCCGTTGCCAACCCGGTAACAAGATTCGTCGCTCCCGGACCGCTTGTCACAAGGCACACGCCGACTTTCCCCGTTGTCCGCGCATATGCATCTGCCGCATGTACAAGCGCCTGTTCATGTCTTGGCAAGATCACTTTGATCTCATCTTGTCTGTATAACTCATCGCTAATATCAATCGTACACGCTCCCGGATATCCGAAAATCGTATCGACTCCTTCTTCTTTTAACGCTCTTACGAGCAGCTTATTTCCCGTAATCTGTCTCAAAATCTTACCTCCTCAAACTAAGGGTCTGTCTCTCATACTCTCATTGCCTGAAAAAACAACAACTCCGAATCCAAATTTTCTCTTCCGGCATCTTAAGCAATATGATACTTTGTATCCGGTATCTTGTCAATTTCCTATCCTTGATCTTTTTTATCTATGGCAGCAGTTCAGCCATACAGACGTCCGCCCGTTCATGAGTAAAACAGCAGCACCGGCCACAAGAAGCACCCGTGCGGTTTTACGAATGACGCAGTCGGAACTGTTACTTTCTGCATCGTATCATTCCGACAATAGAATACACCGCTAGAGCCGCAGCATTTACGATGACAACACTTGCTCCTGCGGGAGTTGCCCATACATAAGAAATCGCAATCCCGATCACAAGACATAAAACAGATATTACGGCGGAATTTATAATGACAGACCGAAATGTTCTGCATACACGCATCGACGTCAGCGCCGGAAAGATGATCAGACTGGAGATCAAAAGAGCTCCCATCATCCGCATCCCAAGCACGATTGTCACGGCTGTCAGCACAGCGATCAGCGTATTGTACAGATTGGCTTTTACTCCCGTTGCCTGCGCAAATGTTTCATCGAATGTGACCGCAAATATTTTATTATAAAAAAGAAGATACAAAACGAGAACGATTCCCGCCAAAATAACACTCAGCCGAACATCTTCGGTGCTCATAGCCAAAATACTGCCGAACATATAATTGTACACATCTGTATTCATTCCTGTCGTCATGGAAATCACCATGACTCCAAGGGCAAGAGAGGTTGTCGAAATAAGCGCGATTGCCGCATCACCTTTGATCTTGCCGTTTCCCTTTATCCTTAAAATCAAAACAGCAGCAAGTACAACAACCGGGATCGCAACAGAAAGCGGAGCTGCCTGAAACGCAGTTGCCACCGCAAGAGCGCCAAAACCAACATGAGACAAGCCGTCTCCTATCATCGAATATTGTTTCAGCACAAGACTGACGCCAAGCAGCGCGGCGCAAAGGGCAACTAATGAACCTACCGCAAACGCCCGTACCATAAACGGATAAGAAAACATTTCCACAATCGTATCAATCATGCTCTTCACCTCCGAGGAATTTCTTTCCGATCCGGCTTTTACGATAGTCTTCTGCCGTTCCGAAAAATCGGACCGTCTCCTGCAAATGAAGAATATGACTTGCATTTTCCACTGCAGTTTCTATATCATGAGAGACCATCACAACCGCGATATTTGATTCCTGATTGATCTTTCGGATCAGATCATAAAATTCTCCTGTTACGATCGGATCAAGTCCCGTCACAGGTTCATCAAGTAAAAGTAGCTTTTCGTCGCACAAAGCGCCCTTGCAAGAAGCGCTCTTTGCTGCTGTCCGCCCGAAAGATCCCGAAAGCATTGGCGCGCCAAATCTGTGATTCCTAACATTTCCATCTTTTCTGCCGCAGCTTCTTTATCTTCTTTCCTATAAAACGGCTTCCACCCACGGCCGTTTAATCTTCCCGACAAAACGACTTCATAAACGCTGGCAGGAAATCCTTTTTGCTCTTCATTTTTCTGCGGCAGATATCCGATCTCATTTTTCTTCAGTCCGTCTCCGTATATGATTTTCCCCCGGTCTGCGCCTTTTAGTCCGAGCAGGCTTTTGACAAGGGTGCTTTTACCTGATCCATTCTCTCCGACAATGCAGAGGTAATCTCCCCTTTCAATAGAAAAATTCAATTCTTTTACAACCGTTTGTCCTTCGTAACCGATGGAAACATTTTCACACGTTATCAGCGCCATCAGTTCAAAACCTCCTTTAACGTATCTGCGTTCTTTTGCATCATCGTAAGATATGTCTCGCCTTTTTCAAAATCTTCTGCCGAAAGGTTATGGCAGCTATAAAATATTCTCACTTCCGTACCGGAAGCTTCGGCTACCGCATTTGCAATGTCTGCATTGCTTAACTCCATTTTAAGCACTGCCGGAACGTTCTCGTCTTTTGCCTTTTCAATCAAAAATACCATTGTCGCCGCGCTCGGCTCTGTATCACCTGCGCATCCCGGAAATGCCGCATAATATTCCAATCCATACTCTTTTGCAAAATAAAGAAACGGAAAACGATCTCCGAATATTAATAAATTTCTTTTTGACTGTCTCACAACTTCTCGAAACCGCTTATCCAATTGTGCAAGCTCTGTCTGATATCTATCTGCGTTTTTCTCATACGCCGCTTTATTTTCAGAGTCTTTTTGAATGAGAACTTCTTTGATCTTCTCCACGATCACAGATGCATTGACAGGAGACGTCCATACATGTTCGTCAATTTCATGGACAGATCCCTCATGTTCCTCTTCACCGTGCATTTCATGGTGAGAGTCTCCTGCCGGTTCTTTCATTCCTTCTACATGTTCTTCTTCCTCCGTTTCAACACAATCGAGAAGTCTTATCGAAACCCGGTCTTTATCCGGCATGGAACTTAAAATATCTTCAACCCACACATCATTTTCCCCGCCGACATAAATGAACACGTCACTGTTTTCAATAGCGATCATATCTTGCGGCGTCGCTCATAAGAATGACTTTCCTCCCCGGGTTTTAAAAGCATTTTTAAGTCTACGCAGTCTCCGGCGATCTCCCTTACAAAATCATACGGAGGAAAAATTGTCGTCACAACACTCAGCCGCCCATTTTCATTTGTTTTGTTTTGTTCTCTATGCCCCCCGTCTTTATCAGCCGGGTACCCCGCACATCCCTGCACAATAACAGCAAGGCACAGAACGAGAACCGCCGGTCCCCGTCTGCGCCATATTTTTTTCTTAACATCTTTCATATGTTGTAAAACAAAATTCCAGATCAAAACAAGTCTGCTCCTCACTTTCCTGCGTCATCTTCCACTCGCTCATCTCATCCAAATTCGGGAAATAAGTGTCTGCCTGAAATGCACGATCCACTTTTGTCACATAAATTTTATCACAATGCGAAAGCATCATCTTGTAGACGCTCTCTCCTCCGATAATGTAGATTTGTTCCGTATCATACTTTCCGAGTTCATTCATCAATTCTTCTTCATCGTGAACGATCACCGCACCTTTTGCTTCATAGTTTCTGTCTCTTGTAAGCACAATATTGATCCTGTTTTTAAGCGGCATCCCATTCGGGAAACTTTCCAGTGTCTTTCGACCCATTACGATAACTTTACCTGTCGTTGTTTCTCTAAAAAACTTCATATCAGACGGAATACTCACAAGAAGCCTGTTCTTGTATCCGATTCCCCAGTTTTTATCGGCACATACGATTGCTCTCATACTCCGCACACTCCTTTCTCTACTCAAACAGCAATCGGAATATTTTTAATCTGCGGATGCGTCTCATAGCGATCCAGTCTGACGTCATCCGGTGTAAAATCATAAAAGTCTGTAATCTCAGGATTCAGCCAGAACGTCGGCGCCGGAAGCGGTTCTCTGGAAATCAGTTCCTCGATCATCGGAACATGCCTGTCATAAATGTGCGCATCTGCGATCACATGCACAAACTCTCCTGCTTTCATTCCGCATACTTGTGCAAGCATATGAACGAGAACCGCATACTGACACACATTCCAGTTATTTGCCGCAAGAACGTCCTGAGATCTTTGATTTAAAATAGCATTCAGCGTCAATTTCTCACTGTCTTTTTCTTTTGTCACATTGAACGTCATACTATATGCACACGGATAAAGATGCATCTCATGCAGGTCATTATGAACATAAATGTTCGTCATGATACGTCTGCTGTACGGATTATTTTTCAGATCAAATATGACACGGTCCGTCTGATCCATCCGGCCTTCTTTATACTGATGCTTCACTCCCATTTGATAGCCGTAGGTTTTCCGATCGACCCTGTCTCATCCGCCCAACTGTCCCAAATGTGGCTTTTTAATTCATTTACATTATTTGATTTTTTCTGCCAGATCCAAAGCAGCTCGTCCACACAGCTTTTTATCGCTGTACGGCGCAGTGTCAACGCCGGAAATTCTTTCGATAAATCATATCGGTTCACAACGCCGAATCGTTTGATCGTATATGCAGACGTTCCGTCTTCCCAGACCGGACGCACTTTTTCTCCTTCTGTGCTCGTACCGTTGTCAATAATATCACGGCACATATCGATAAACACTTTATCTGCGTAACTCATATATCTTCTCCTTTTATCAATTCCTTTTCCGCTCTTCCGGCTCATTTACTTCCGCCTGCTCTCACGGATCTGCAATATTATTCAATATCTTATCCAAATTCTTTCTAAGAGCTTCTGTTTCCCTCTTTGTCATCCCTCTCGTCAGTTCTCTGTCCAGCTTGCGCCTGTCAGCTTCCATTTTTCTTCTAATATCATAAGCTTTTTCCGTAAGATAAATTATCTTTTTTCTTCTGTCGTTTGCATTCGGTACACAGAAAATATATCCTTTTTCATCTAAGCGCTTCAGTATTCCGGTCACAGTCGGATTTTTCAGATTCAGATTTTTCTCCACATCTCTCTGACTCACTTCATCTTTACTCGTATGAAACAAATAATCGAGCACCGCGCACTGGGATGATGTGATTCCTATTTTTTTCAATCGTTCATTAAGATCTTTTTCATATACATTATTGACCTGTTTTATGATAAAACCGATCGGCAAACTCCGATTTTCCATCTGCACTCCTTATTCGGACTTTTTGAAAATTCAACTACTCCCGCCCGGCATCTAAAATCCGGCGGCAGTTTCTATCAATACTCTCTGATCATGCTGCTCACTTCAAAAATACTTTTCATTTCCTTCAACTCACAAAGCGCGCTTCCCATATGTTTTTCTTTCACTTTCTCCGTTACGATCACAAGCTCCGCTCTGTCCGTCTTGGCGTTTTTCTGTACGACTCTTGCAATACTCACCTTATGTTCCCCGAACACCTTCGCGATCTGCGCCAGAACACCCGGGCAGTTTTCAACCTGCATCCTAAGGAAGAATTTATTTTTCACATCTCCGAAATCTTTTACGGCAAGCTGCTGATAACATGTACAGCTTATCCGTCCGCTGCATCCGTATTCAATATTTCTCGCCTCGTCGATCACATCCCCTACAACCGCGCTTGCCGTCGGCATCTCTCCTGCGCCTCTTCCGTAGAACATCGCATCGTCCACTGCATCTCCGTGAATAAATACAGCGTTAAAAGAATCTCTTACAGATGCCAGCGGATGATCTCTCGCGATCATGACCGGGTAAACTCCGACCTCGATTCCTTCCGGCGTATTTCTCGCCACACCAAGCAGCTTGATCACGCTGTCAAACTCTTTGGCATAGGCGATATCTGCCGCCGTAATTTTTGTAATTCCTTCCGTATACACATCTGCAAACACGACTCTTGAATGAAATGCAATAGAAGCCATGATCGCCATCTTCCTTCCGGCGTCAAGACCTTCTACGTCCGCCGTCGGATCTGCTTCCGCATAGCCGAGTTCCTGCGCTTTTTTCAAAGCATCCGAAAATTCCATTCCATCCTCAAACATCTTCGTTAAAATATAGTTCGTCGTACCGTTCACGATTCCGAGTATGTCTGTCAGGTCGTTGCCCGCAAGACACTGTTTCAGTGGTCGGATGATCGGAATACCACCTGCCACTGCCGCCTCAAACAGAAAATCTTTTCCCGCTGCCTGTGCCGTGTCAAAAATCTCTTTTCCTTCTTCCGCAATCAGATCTTTATTTGCAGACACAACGTTTTTCCCTGCTTTTAAAGCCTCCAGTATCATCGTTTTCGCCGGTTCGATACCGCCGATTACCTCAATTACGATCTGAATCTCATCATCTTCTATAATTTCTTTCCAATCATCTGTAAGAAGCGTCTCATCGACTCCTTCTCTTTTCTTATTCTTATTATGGACAAGAATCTTTTTAATCTCAAGCTGCGCACCGATCGTCTTATCCATCGTCTCCGCCCTCTTACGAAGAAGCTTGTACACACCCATTCCGACAGTTCCAAGTCCGAGAAGTCCTACTTGTATTTTACGCATATCGAAACCTCACCTTTTCTTTCCGTTCTTTTATAAATCTAATCTCTGAGATACATGTTATTTATTATACTTTGAAAAAAACAAATTGTAAAAGACTTTTTAACGTATATCATCTATTATATAGTATAAAATAAAAAGCACTCGCATCTCATCTGAGATATCAAGTGCTTTTTAAGAGCGACAGACGGGGTTCGAACCCGCGACCCCGACCTTGGCAAGGTCGTACTCTACCAGCTGAGCCACTGTCGCATTTTCTCCGTTCCGTTGACCGGAACAATACATACTATACTACGCACAAAGAGAAATGTCAACACCTTTTTTTTATTTTTTATCATAAATTGCATTCATGGATTGTATTCCAAAAATTCTCAAAACTTTTTTATTTTCTCATTACTTTTAAAGAGTTTTCAGCTCCATATATTTTCGCATTGCACCTCACCCACTTCGATGCTATACTTTTTATGTATTTGTATTACTCAGAAAGGAGTCCTATCATTATGAAATTTATATATCCTGCGGTCTTCCGCAAAAACGAAAGCGGCGGGTACGATGCATATTTCCCGGATCTTGAATGCTGCGAAGCATCGGGAGATACTCTCGACGATGCAATCGACAATGCAAATGAAGCCGCCCGCAACTGGATCATGGTAGAATTTGAAGAAGAAAATCCTGTCTTCCCATATATTTCAGATATCAATGATATTGAAACAGAGGCGGGCGATATCGTTCGGAATATTTCGGTAAACATCCGGTTCTATGAAGGCTGGGATGAATAAAGACGCATCCGGCGATATACGCTGAAATTCGTTTAGCTATAATAAAATAAAACCTCACTGCAAAAACGTACCGGGCTTTGATCTGACTTTTTCAAAGCAGTACAGTTAAGGCAGTGAGGTTTTTATTCTTATTTTTCTGTTTCGGCTGTTGTTTCAAGACCAAGTTCATTCAGCTGTTTTACATCAACGACACTTGGCGCTTCCGTCATAAGGCAAGACGCATCTTTCACTTTCGGGAATGCGATCACATCACGAATGCTGTCCTGTTTTGCCATAAGCATAACGAGACGATCCAAACCGTAAGCAAGTCCTGCATGAGGCGGAACTCCATATTTAAACGCATCAAGAAGGAATCCAAACTGGCTGTATGCCTGCTCTTTTGTAAAGCCGAGCACTTCAAACATCTTCTCCTGAATATCATCCTGGAAGATTCGGACGCTTCCTCCTCCGATCTCATTTCCGTTCAAAACGATATCATATGCTTTTGCGCGCACTTTTCCCGGATCGCTGTCGATCAGCGGAAGATCTTCCTCCATCGGCATCGTAAACGATGATGCATTGCCACATAGCGGTTCTGCTCTTCACTCCACTCAAGAAGAGGGAACTCTGTGATCCATACAAATCGGAATTCATTTTTATCAAGCAGTTCAAGCTGTTTTGCCAGTTCCACACGAAGCGCTCCGAGGCTGTCCCACACAACCTTGTTCTTATCTGCCGCAAAAGCAGTAAATCACCGGCTTCTGCTCCCATCGCCTTGATCAGCGCATCCATCTCTTCTTCCGTCATAAATTTTGCAAAGGAAGATTTTATACTTCCGTCTTCCTGGATCGCAATATAAGCGAGTCCTTTTGCGCCGTAATCTTTCACAAATGCCGTCAGTTTATCAATCTTCTTTCTCGGCATCCCGCCCTGACCTTTCGCGTTGATACCGCGTACACTTCCGCCATTTTCGACTGCTCCGGTAAATACGGAAAAGCCGCAGTTTTTCACGACGTCTGTCACATCTGTAAGTTCCATGCCAAAACGAAGATCGGGCTTATCCGAACCGAAACGATCCATCGCTTCCTGCCATGTCATTCTCTGGATCGGAAGCGGTACATCTACGCCGAGAACTTCTTTAAATACTCTCGCAAGATAACGTTCATTTACATCGATCACTTCATCTACATCGACAAAAGAAAGTTCCATGTCGATCTGTGTAAATTCCGGCTGTCTGTCCGCACGGAGATCTTCGTCACGAAAACATCTTGCAATCTGAATATACCGGTCAAATCCCGAACACATCAAAAGTTGTTTATAAAGCTGCGGCGACTGCGGAAGTCCGTAAAAACTTCCCGGATGCACGCGGCTTGGCACTAAATAATCTCTCGCGCCTTCCGGCGTACTTTTTCCGAGTACCGGCGTCTCTACCTCAAGAAATCCTTCCTCTGAGAAAAACTGTCTTGTCAATGTCATCACTTGACTTTTCATCATCAGATTTCTCTGAAGATCGGCTCTTCTAAGGTCAAGATAGCGATATTTCAAACGAACTTCTTCTTTTGTCTTAGAGTTTTCCTCAATCGGAAACGGCGGTGTCAAAGCCTCTGAAAGAATTCTGAGTTCACTTGGGATAACCTCGATCTCCCCTGTCGCAATCTTATCGTTTACAGCGCCGGAACGCATTGCCACCTCTCCGACGATCGCAACGACATATTCGGAACGAAGTCCTGCTGCCTTCTCGATCAGCGCCGCATCTGTCTTGCCTTCTTCACATACGACCTGAATGATTCCCGAACGATCACGCACATCTACAAACACAAGCCCGCCTTTATTTCTGTTCTTTTGAACCCATCCCATAATGGTCACTTTTTCACCTGCGTTTGCCGCAGATAATTCTCCACATCTGTGAGTTCTCTTAAGTCCCTGCATTGATTCAGCCATTGTACACCTCCGTAATATCTGTATATCCCTGTTCTGCAAGCTGTTCCTTTTGGAACTTCTTGTTTTTCTTCATATTTACTATCATAACCTGTCTGCCTGCTTCCCGCTCTTTGCGCGCTTCTTCAAGCACCTCCAGAAGTTTCTCCTGCGGAAGTTTTTTCTCGATCAGAAACGCTTTTTTCGGTTTGCTCGTCGGCACTTCGTATCCCCGTTCCAACAGCAGCATGACGATCCGCTCAAACCCGATGGAAAATCCAACTGCCGGCGTATCCTGTCCCGTAAATTTTCCGATCATCTTATCATAACGTCCGCCTCCGCCGACGCTTCCGCCGAATTCATCCATGGAAATCTCAAAGATTGTTCCTGTATAATAAGACATTCCCCGCACAAGCGTCGGGTCAAAACTCATCTTAAATTCAGCTTCTTTCTGACTCTCCACACTCGTGATGATCATTTCCAGTGAATCCGCCGCCTCAGGCGCAAGATAGCCTTGTAATTTCTCTTTACAGAGACGGACGCCTTCCACATCATTCGTGATCTCTTCAAAAAGAGCGAGATATTTTTCCACCGATTCTTCCGCATATCCGTTTCCTTTCAGCTCTGCCGCCACGCCGTCCAATCCGATCTTGTCCATCTTATCGAGCGTAATAAACACACTGTCATAATCTTCTTCTTGGAATCCGCTGTACGCAGCCATTGCTTTCAGAAAACGCCGGTCGTTGATACGGATTGTAAAATTCTTAAAATCTAACTTTCCAAGCAGCGCTGTTGTGGCAAGAATCAATTCAATCTCTGCCAGATTCGACGGTTCTCCGAGGATGTCTATATCGCACTGCATAAACTGACGAAAGCGTCCTCTCTGCGGACGATCCGCTCTCCACACATTTCCCATCTGAAGTGCCTTAAACGGAGACGGCAGTTCATTCGCATGATTTGCATAGTATCTTGAGAGAGGAACAGTCAGGTCGTAACGAAGTCCTCCGTCCACGAGATCTGCCTCTTCTTTCGCTGTATCAAGTTTTAGCTTCTCCCCTCTTTTTAAAATCTTAAAAATAAGTTTTTCATTATCTCCGCCCTGCTTACTGCATAAGTTCTCGATATGTTCCACACACGGAGTTCCATAGAGGAAAATCCAAATGTTTTATATGTCTCTTTGATAAGACCGATAACATAATCCCGAACTTCCATTTCCGCCGGCATCATGTCTTTCATGCCTGTAACCGGTTTCTTTTTCAGCGCCATAACCATTCTCCTTTTCGTTCTATCATTTCATCGACCCTGTCGATATATTCCATAATATTTTTCACGTTTTCACAGCGAACCAGATTAATCTCTTTCCCGCTATCTGTCCGGATCGGATCTTTGAGTAATATCTTCGTCGACGCTCCCGCTCCGGCTGCCAGTATCGTCTGTTTTTCTTCCATAATCAGTATATTGTATATTCCGGCTTTGTCAAGTTCTGCATAACCGACATTTTCAAAATTTCCCGCAATATTTTTCTGCCTGTATAAATAATACGGCTGCAGTCCAATCCGCTTGGCACAATCAGCTGCCGACATTATCATCTGCGAAATCTCAGAATGAAGATCCTGTTTTCTTCCCTCCTGTCCGTATCTCGCCGCTCTTTTGATCGCCAGCGCATGAACCGTCAGACTGTCAGGATGCATTTCTTCCACCTGCCGAAGCGTATCTTCCATATCAGAAGCATCCTCTCCCGGAAGCCCGGCGATAAGATCCATATTAATATTGTCAAATCCCAGTTTCCTCGCCAGATAGAATGCATCTTTTGTCTGTGCCACCGTATGATTTCTTCCGACCAGATCTAATGTCTTTTGCTGCATTGTCTGAGGATTTATTGAAATACGAGTCACCGGGTATTTTCTGATCACCGCAAGCTTTTCTTCCGTAATGCTATCCGGTCTTCCTGCCTCCACTGTAAATTCAAGTACGTTTGACAAGTCGAAATTCTCCGTGATCGTCTTTAATAAACGATCCATCTGCTCTGCCTCCAAAGTCGTCGGCGTTCCTCCTCCGATATACACGCTGTCCGGTCTGTGCCCTTCCGACATTTTCCCGATTGCCCGGATTTCTTTCAACAAAGCAAAAAGGTAACTTTCCACCTTATCTTTCCACTCTGCGATCGGCGAAGAACTAAACGAACAGTAAGAGCATACGCTTGGGCAAAACGGAATCCCTACATATAAACTAAACCCATCCTTATAATCCAATTTGGACAAAAGTTTCTTTTCCCTCACAGCAATCTCACATGCAAGCTGCGCTTTCTCTTCACTGACAAAAAATTCATCACGAAACGCTCCGACTGTCCTGCGGACTGCTTCCGCTTCCGTCATCGATTCATATTGTTCCAATTTTGTCATGGCAAGTTTTGTCGGCCGCACTCCTGTAAGTGTTCCCCATGCAAGCGTTGTCCTTGTCTGTTGTTCGAGATATCGGTACAACAAACGAGTCAGTTCTTTTTTTTATTGCCTGTTCTTTCGCCTCTTCTGTCTCCATTTCCGAAAGATCACCTGCTGCCGCTTCCACTTCCTCAAGCGCAATGGAAAAGCAAGACCCTCCGGCAGATTTAATGCCACAAGAGATTCCTGCTTTTCATCTACATTCTGTATGATCTCTTCATTGGGGAAAAAGGCTTTTACAAGATGATATACATTGTATGTATATTTATTTTTCTTACTTGATACTTTAATCATCGTCTCTTCCCATTTCCTATTATCTCTGCGAAGCCTATTCCATCGCCACCTGTTATATCCATTCCTATATTCCAATCATTCCCGTTCACTTATTAACTTTATATGAAAGGATTATATTTCTTTTCATGCGAAATCGTTGTCTCTTCCATATGTCCGGGATATACTCTCGTATCTTCCGGCAAAACCAGAAGTTTTTCTCTTACCGAACGGACAAGCTCACTTCCGCTTCCCGTAGAAGATCCGTTCTTCCGATAGAATTATGAAAAAGGGTATCTCCGCTGAACAATACATGTTCTTCTCCGATATAATAACAGCATCCGCCTCTGTATGTCCCGGAGTCGGAATAATCTCCACCTGAAAGCCTGCGGTTTCTATCTGCGTATCCGCTTTTACATACTCTGCTTTTGTAAACACATATGACTGTCCGAGCATCGTCGCCGATGCATTCAGCACCGGATCGCATAAAATATTTTCTTCCCCTTCATATGCATAAACCGGACATCCGAAGATTTCCGCAAAGCGTTCCGCTCCCATAATATGATCAAAGTGACCATCGTCAAAAGCAGCGCTTTTACGCAAAGTCCTGCATCTTTTATATGCTTTACGAATTCCTGAGGACAATCCGCCATATCTACGGCAAAACATTCCGAAGTCATCTCGTTTATTACGATATAACAATTCGTTCCTACAGGTCCGAATACAAATTTCTCAATGCGCATGAACTGTCTCTCCTTTTTATCAACTCTGACTTTGTTCAAACTGTCATTTTACTCCCGCCGCCTCCGCAACGGGAACGCTATTGCTTCTTACTTGAAAGGCTTCATATAAGATCAACCCGTCGTTCTCTCAATATCAAGAACTCCCTGAAGCTGACGCAGTTTCTCTATGATCGCATGGAGTTCCTCTCTTCCGTTTACAATAAATCCCATATCGATCGTTGCTGTTCCCTTTTTGCTTGTGCGAACATTCATAGACTTCACATCTATTTTCGCTTCTGTAAATACTTTTGAGATATCCATAAGGAATCCTTGTCTGTCGTTTGCGTACATCTTAAGCTCTGCCAGATATTTTCCGCCGCCCTCTGTCTCGGACGTATCTTCCCACTCCGCGTCGATCAAACGCGCCCTCTCTACATCAGAAAGGTGGAGCATATTAATACAGTCCGTCCGATGGATTGACATTCCCCGTCCTCTCGTGACAAATCCGACGATCTCGTCTCCGGGAACCGGATTGCAGCATTTTGAAAAACGCACTGCCATATCATTAATTCCTTTTACAACAATACCGCTCTTTGACTTTGCAATGTGAACTTTTTGAGAGTTTGCTTCTGAGATTCTCTCAAGAATCGTCTCGTCTGTAATTTCTTTCTTATGTTCTTTTTCGTACTCCTCAAAAAGTCTGTTTACAACCTGTCCTTCCTTTAAACCGCCATGACCGATCGCCGCCAAAACAGCGTCCCAATCCCTGAAGCCGTACTTTTTCTGAACAACCTGCTGATACTTCGGTTTCAGTATATTTTGGAGATTAATTGATTTCCCCCTGCAATAGGAAACGATCAATTCTTTTCCCCGGATAATATTATCTTCCTTAAACTCTTTTTTGAACCACTGGTTAATTTTATTTTTTGCCTGTGTACTCTTAACGATATTCAGCCAGTCACGGCTCGGTCCTTTTGAATTCTGCGACGTAAGAATCTCGATCCTGTCGCCGTTTTGTATTTTATAATCTATATTGACAAGTTTTCCGTTTACACGTGCACCGACCATCTTATTTCCCACGGCGCTGTGTATCGCATACGCAAAGTCAACCGGTGTGGAACCGTTCGGCAAATTCTTCACGTCACCGTTTGGCGTAAAACAGTAAACGTCTTCAGCAAACAGATCAAGGTCGCCTTTTAACAGGCTTAAAAACTCCCGGTTATCCGACATGTCTCTTTGCCATTCCAAAATCTGACGCAGCCAGTTCAGCTTAGCCTCCTGAGATTCCATACTCTTCGCTGAATCTCCGCCTTCTTTATATTTCCAGTGAGCCGCAATACCGTATTCAGCCGTCTTATGCATCTCTTCTGTTCTGATCTGGATCTCGAACGGCTGTCCTGACGGTCCCATCAGCGTTGTGTGAAGAGACTGATACATATTCGGTTTCGGCATCGCAATATAATCTTTAAACCTTCCGGGAATCGGCGTGTACATCTCGTGGATTACTCCAAGCGCCGCATAACAATCTTTTACAGAATCAACAATTATCCGCACCGCAAACAGATCGTATACCTGATCCAGCGTCTTATTTTGATTCACCATTTTCTTATAAATACTGAAAAAATGCTTTACACGTCCATATACTTTCGCCTCTATATGCGCATTTTTCATATGTTTCGAAACTTCGGCTACTATCTGCTGCACAAATTCCTCGCGTTCTGTTTTCCTTCGGTTCAGATCCCTCACGAGATTATAATAAACTTCCGGTTTCCAGTATTTTAAAGACAAATCATCTAATTCTGTCTTAATCTTGGAAATTCCGAGTCTCTGCGCGATGGGAGCATAAATATCCATCGTCTCTCTCGCTTTTTCCTGCTGCTTTGTCGGAGTCATAAATTCAAGCGTACGCATATTATGCAGTCGGTCTGCCAGTTAATAATAATAACCCGGATGTCCTTCGCCATCGCAAGAAACATTTTCCTGAGGTTCTCTGCCTGAACTTCTAATTTGTCCTGTGAATAATTCAACTGGCCAAGCTTTGTAACGCCGTCCACAAGAAGAGCGACTTCTTCTCCGAACTCACCTGCCACATCGTCAAGCGTCATATCCGTATCTTCTACTGCGTCGTGGAGCATTCCTGCCACGATCGTCTCTTTGTCCATCTCAAGATCCGCCAAAATAATACCGACCAGAGAGGGTGGATAATATACGGCTCTCCTGATTTTCTCACCTGATCACGATGCGCTTCTTTCCCTATACGATAAGCTTTTTCGATCATGGTAATATCCGCAGACGGATGATACTTTCTCACTCTTTCAATAAGAACATGATAAAGCTGCTCCGGATCTTGATAATCCTCCGGCGCTTTTACTGCATGACCGTCCACGATCTCCAGATTTTTATTCAATTCTTCATATTCTGCCGTTCCTGCCATAGTAAAGTCCCCTTCTCTCATGCAGCTCATTCAACAAAGTTATAAGATCGTTTAATTATATCATTTCTTTTGATAATTTACAATCGTAAGCTGTATGCTTCGTCTGCCCATATATTCGTTAATTGACGGAAAATAAGTAACCGCGGTGACTTTTCCTGCCAGCATCTCTTTCAGGCAAGTCTTTACATCGCCGAAATAAACCGCTTTCATACGATTTCCCTGCTTATCTTCCAATATACACTGCAAAACATTCTCGTTTTTCCCTACAATTTTAGGTTGAATCACCTTCAGATCTTTCTCCGCAAACAGCGGTCTTTTATTTCCTTTTCCGAAAGGTTCCATCACCTGAAACTGCTCGATCAAATCTTCTGTTAAATACGGAAAAGGAACTTGCATATCGATATATACTTTCATTTGAAGGTCTTCTTCTGTCAATGTACAAAGAGAATTGATCGTTTCTCTGAATCGCTGAACATTCTCCTCTTTCAGGACACGCCTGCCGCCTGCCTGTGGCCGCCGAATTTTGTAAACAGCGCCTGACATTTACACAATTCTGTAAACATGTCATACTCTTCCGTAGACCGCCCCGATCCTTTCACTCCGTCTTCTGCCTTTGTTAAGATGATCGTAGGCCTATAATATCTGTCTCTGATCTTTCCTGCGATAATTCCCGCAATACTTTCATGACAGTCCGGCAGATAGATCACAAATACTTGTCCTCTTTCAGCGAGGTAGTTTCTATCATCTCTGCCGCTTCTTTAATTCCTCGTTCCGTCATTTCCTTACGGCTGTCATTTAACGCCTTTAAATCTTCCGCCAACATGACCGCATCCCGCCTCGTCCGTGTACTCAGCAGTTCCAATGCTCTTTTTGCGGTGTCCAGTCTCCCGCTCGCATTAATACATGGTCCAAGAACAAACCCGAGATCGTATGTATTCAAATATTCGGGATTGATTCCCGTACATTCTATAAGCGCTTTTAACCCTTCATTTTTTGTGCGCTTGAGCATCTCAAGTCCCTGTTTCACAAAAATACGATTTTCTCCCTTTAGCGCCATCACATCACCTACTGTTGCAATCGCCACATTTTCCATAAGATAATCAACGTCTTCCGGATCTCGGAGCATAACATTATACAATGCCTCTACTAACTTATATGCGACCGCTGCCCCGCACAGATTTTTAAAAGGATACTCACAATCCGGACGCCTTGGATCTACAACCGCATCAGCCTGCGGCAGGAGATATTCCCGTTCTTTGTTTATTTCTACAAAAGGAACTTGATGATGGTCTGTCACGATCACCGTAAGACCGTTTTTTCTTCCGTAAGTGATTTCTTCCGCAGCCGCAATCCCGTTATCACATGTAATAATCGTATCGATCCCATCATCTAACGCCCGGTCGATCAGCATTTTATTTAATCCGTATCCGTCTTTAATCCTGTCGGGAATATCTGTATCAACATCTGCTCCGAGTCCTTCCAGACCTTCTTTCAAAATATAAGCTGCATTCACACCGTCAATATCATAATCTCCGATCACCCTTACGGGTTTTTCTTCCCTGATCTTCTCCGATAAGATCTCAACCGCCTTATCCATGTCCTTCATTAACATTCCGTCATACAGGTCGGCAATCGTTCCGTTCAAATAAAGATTAATCTCTTCATCTTCTATAATATCTCTGTTTCTGATCAGGCGGGCAATGACCGGCGAAATATTATATTTCGCTCCGATACTGCTGAAATCAGCTTTCTTCATCATTACATACCAGCGTTCCATCGTTTGTTCCTCCAAGTATATCACGTACATTTTTGTATTATAGTATCATAATTTTCAAAATATCACCATAGAGAAAACCGGCCGTAAAACGTTTCCGCTTCACGACCGGTCTTTTCATTTCCGTTTCAAACAATCTTTTAACGAAAATTTATCTTCTCTTTTTTTTCTTTTTTGTTTTTGATTTTGCTGCTTTTTGAACATTTCCGTCCGATGAGCTTTCTTCTGACGACTCTGTCTTTACACTTTCAACCTGTTTCGCCGGTACGGAAGCAGCCTGAACTTTTGCATTCTTCCCGGTCTTCATAACATACCAGAGCGCGCCTGTGATACATACAGATGAATAGCTCCGCAAACGATTCCCGCCATAAGCGGAAGTGCGAATTCTTTGATCGAACTTACACCCATCACATACAGAACCGCCACCATGACAAATGTTGTCAGCGATGTATAAATACTTCTTGTCAGCGTCTGTGTGATACAGCGATTTACAAGATCTTTCAGATCTGTGTTTCTGGAACTGTTCTTCATCTCCTCACGGATACGGTCGAAAATAACGATTGTCGCATTAATAGAGTATCCGACGATCGTCAGCATACATGCGATAAATGTATTTCCCACGGAAACACGGGCGATCGCATAAAATGCAAGTACGACAAGCACGTCGTGCAGAAGCGCCACTACCGCGCTCGTAGCAAAACGAATATCTTTAAATCTGAACCAGATATACAAAAGCATGAAGATCGTCGCGATAATAACTGCGATCACCGCATCCATTCTCATTTCGGAACTTACCGTAGAACTGATATTTTCTGTGGCAATCTCTTCTTTTACGCCAAACTCGTTCTGCATATAAGATTCAAAAGCTTCTCTCTTTTCAAGGTCAAGAGTCTGTGTTTTAAACACTACCTGATTTGTTCCCTTTACAGTCTGTACCTGTACGTTTTTATCGCCTGTGATCTTTTCAAGTTCAGGCACCATCTGACTGTCAACTTCTTCTAATGTATACTCTTTGTCAAACGTTACCGTTGTCGCCGTACCGCCGACAAAATCAAGCTGTAATTCAGCGCTCCCACGTCCCTTGCGGAATTGATTCCCATAACAACAAATCCGCTCAGGCAAAGTGCGATAGAAACGACAAAGAACACTTTTTTCTTTCCGAGAAAATCGATCGGTTTTCTCTCTTCTTTTACTCTGCCGTATACTTTCGGATTGCGGATGCCGATAGCATAGAAAGAATATACGAGCAGTCTTGTTACAACAAGCGCCGTAAACATCGAAACGACGATACCAAGAGCCAATGTCTGTGCAAATCCTTTTACCGGACCGCTTCCTCTAAGCCACAATACTGCAGCCGCGATCAATGTTGTAATATTTCCGTCAAGGATTGCCGACATCGCTTTATGAAATCCTGCCCGAAGCGCTGAATGAACAGACGCTCCTGCTGACAATTCTTCTTTCACACGAGCAAAAATGATAACGTTCGCGTCTACTGCCATACCGATACCGAGGATAATACCTGCGATACCAGGAAGTGTAAGCGTGATGTCAAACGCATTTAACAGAAGTAAGATCAAGCCGACATAAATGACAAGCGCGATACTTGATGCAAATCCCGGAAGCAGGTACACAAAGATCATAAACAGACATACGGCTGCAAGACCGATCGCTCCTGCCTTAAGACTTGTACTGATCGCTTCTTCACCGAGCTGTGCGCCGACTACTTTTGAGCTGATCTCTTCCAGTTCCAGATTCAGACCTCCGATACGGATCGTAGATGCGATATTATCCGCTTCTTCGTATGATGCAGAGCCTGTGATCTGTGCCTGTCCGTTTTCAATGATTGCATTTACACTCGGAACACTGATCAATTCTCCGTCATAATAGATTGCGATCGTATCGTTTCCGTTGTTGTATGCTTCTGTTGTAGCTGCCGCAAACGCATCTGTTCCTTCTGCATTCAGCGTAAGATCTACCCCATACATTTTCTTACCTGTCTTCTGATCGTCCCATGCGCCTGCCGTAGCGGATTTCACTTCCGATCCTGTTAAAACGATAGAACCGTTCGCTTTCAGTTCATCGATCGTTTTATTCAATACATAACCTTCTGCTCCAAGTGTGTAGTTCTCATTTCCATCAGCATCTTTGTGCTTAATGAAATACAGTGATCCCGGCTGTCCTAATTCTTCAAGGATTGCATTCGCGTCTTCTACGCCCGGGATCTCGATGCTGATCCGGTTGTCACCTTCCTGATATGCCTGTGCCTCTGTACTGTACTGCTCTACACGACGCTGCATTTTATATACAGTGTCATCCATGTCTTCCTGTGACGGTTTGTCGCCTTTTACCTGATATGTAATGCTGACTCCACCCTCAAGATCCAGTCCCAAATTAATATTTTTCGCTGCGCCCATTCCTTCGGAATCCAATCCGCGGATCGTAGTCACACCGAGCAGGACTGAAAGTGCTGCCACGAGAATAAGGCTTAATATACCTCTGCTCTTTTTCATGACTTCTTTTCCTTTCTTACTTTTCTTTTTTATCTACATTTATGCAGACGTTTTATTCCGTCCGCTCATGTACCTTTCTTTATGCTCTATGCGCTTTTCCGTTACTGTGCGTCGCGTCGGCCAATGCAGCTTTGATCATGATCGCACATTCAACACGTTTTCTCTCCATCTCGCAACTTACTTCATATGTATCATTGATCGAATGATTGAACTTATAAGAGTTCGCCATACAGCCGCCGCTGCAATAAAATCTTGCGAAACAATTTTTGCAGCTTTCTTTTGAATATACGCTGCATCCTCTGAATTCATCCGCAATCTCCGTATGCGTAATACCTTCGTCCACATTTCCCATAAGGAATTCTTCCTGTCCGACAAATTGATGACATGGATACAAATCTCCCCACGGAGTTACTGCAAGATATTCTGTTCCCGATCCACATCCCGACAGACGTTTTGAAACGCACGGCCCGCCTTCCAAATCGATCATAAAATGGAAAAATGTAAAGCCCCGTCCGCTTCTTTCACGCTCTACCATGATCTTTGCCAACTTGTCATATTCTTCAAAAATCTTCGGAAGATCTTCCTTTCTGATCGCATAAGGATCTGTATCTTCTCCTACGACCGGCTCGATTGAAATCTGCTCAAATCCAAGATCCGCAAAATGAAGTACGTCGTTGGAGAAATCCAGGTTATTTCTCGTAAATGTTCCTCTTATGTAATACTTCTCCTGATTCCGGCTCTCTGCAAGTTTCTGAAATTTCGGCACAATGAGATCATAACTTCCCTTTCCGTTTCTAAACGGACGCATTTTGTCGTTAACCTCTTTTCTGCCATCCAAACTAAGTACGACGTTATCCATCTCTTTATTGACAAATTCCTGGATCTCATCATTTAGAAGCACTCCGTTTGTCGTCACTGTAAAACGGAAATGCTTATCGTGGATTTTTTCCTGCTCTCGCCCGTAAGCGACAAGATCTTTTACAACCTGCCAGTTCATAAGCGGTTCTCCGCCGAAAAAGTCTACTTCCAGATTTCTTCTTTTTCCCGAATTCGCAATAAGGAAATCAAGCGCTTTTTTTCCTACTTCATAAGACATAAGCGCCCGGCGTCCATGATATTCCCCTTCTTCTGCGAAGCAGTATCTGCAGGCCAGATTACAGTCATGTGCGATGTGCAGGCAAAGCGCCTTGACAACTGTTTTTCTCTGCTTCACTTCATCAATGTAGTCTTCATAAACATCTCTCGTAAAAAGTCTTCCCTCTTGCGTAATCGTTGCGACAGCTTCCAAAATATCTCTTATATCTTCTTCTGCGTATGTACTTCCGAGTTTTGATCTTAAGAACTCAAAAGTTTCCGGTGTTTTCAATGTTTCTGCCGTATGTAATTCATTTTGCTCTTCTAACGCGCCGATCACATCGTACGCTGCCTTATCTACGACATGCACTGCACCGCTGTTGACATCCAACACTATATTATATCCGTTATTCTGATACAAATGTATCACGAAAAATACCTCTCTTTCATTTCGTTCAAACAAGCATAAGGCAGCGGCTTTTAAAGACCGCTGCCTTCTTCACCCTATTGCCCCGTATTCTTACGATATTTTAATTATTTCTTCTGCTCGCAAGTCTGGTTTCCAACAGTACAAGATGTCTTACATGCTGACTGGCATGATGTCTGGCACTCGCCGCATCCGCCTTTTTTTACTGTGTGATTCAATGTCTGTGTATTTAATGTTTTAATATGTTTCATGTCCTGTCCTCCTAATCTTATAACATTATTACGCTCATAAAATTATAGCACAGTATGCGCCATTTTTAAAGAGTTTTTTAACTGCTCTGCAAGATTGAGAAATGATTGAGATATGAACTGTTTTCAGGCAATCATTCCTCCGAGCATTCCCCTCCGGCGCACAGCAAAAATGTCACAGCAATATTTGTCACATTCCCTTGAAACGCATGGTATACTCCCAAAGTAATCAGCATAAGCAGGACAAAATATGTTATTCCGGCAAACAGCCCCCATAAGAATTTTCTTTTTCCCGCCAACTTCCCAAGTACAAAACCCGCGGAAAATGTTGAAATCACATAAATTAAAACAATTCCGGCATTGACATTTTGTTCACTCAAACCAAGCTTATAAAGCATCAGCGCCAGTATCAAAAGTAAGAATCCTGTCACAATATAACCACACAAAAGTGATTTCACGAACCAGATCGCCTTTTTCCCAACATTTCCATATTCTTTTGCTTCCATCACAAACCTCCCGTTTCGTATCATCACTAATAAAGCATATGTTTGTCCCGAAAGATTTATGACTGGTGAAAATACTTATTTCCCTCATATTTACCAAGCTGTTCTTGCTGTTATTCCATTTGTCTTCCCAAAAAATCCGCTGCGCTGACGGCAACTCTTTGTTCTACTTCGCCAAAATGTTTTTTCTTATCTTTGTTTAATAAAACGACTGCCCCGATTATATCTCCCGCGCTGATAATAGGAGATATAACTTCATCCTCATATTCATTCATTTCTTCCGTCACTTTTACATATCTGTCATCTCCTTGACACGCCGTTAAAACTTCTCTGTTTCCCAAAACCTGAAGAAACTCTTTTCTTACAAATCTTTCTTCTAAATCTTTTTTACCTGCTCCCGAAACAGCGATAACCTGATCTGTATCTGTAATACACACTGTACACCCCATTGTCTGAGATAAACTTTCCGCATACAATTTTACAGGCATTCCAAATTCACCGATCGGAGAATACTTTTTCAAAATAATTTCGCCTTCTCTGTCAGTAAATATTTCCAAAGGATCTCCCTCGCGTATACGAAGCGTTCTTCTGATTTCTTTCGGAATTACAACTCTGCCGAGATCATCAATTCTTCTTACGATTCCTGTTGCTTTCATAAAAAATCCTCCGTTTTGCAAATTTCTATCTTTATCATATTTCTGTCAATAAAGGTAGTATCTGTAAAACTAAGGTTTTTATGCGTTTCTCCGGCAGGAATACAAAAACGACACTTGTTTTTAAAAAATCAGAACTGATCATTATACAATGTCCATTCTTGAAGAAAATCAAATCATTAATCAGTGTTTCCTTAAATATTTAACCGGCACATATAATTATTAGAATATTTCTGACAAGCCCGACTTTAGCTTGCCTCTGCCGCAAAAAAAGACAACGCCTTTTCAGACGCTGCCTTCTCTCATTCCGTTTGGAAAATATTCTCTTCTTATTTATATCTCGTTTACATATACCTTCAAAACTACATACAAAGAATCTTTTTCATCCTACTTACGGGTACCGTCTTTGATAAGCATCTAAAACACAGATGCTAACCAACGACATGTGCCTATCTCCGCTTTGGTTATGCCCTCGACCTATTAGTAACAGTCAGCTCCATGTGTTGCCACACTTCCACCTCTGCCCTATCTACCTCGTCGTCTTCAAGGGGTCTTACTAACTTGACGTTATGGGATATCTCATCTTGAGGGGGGCTTCACGCTTAGATGCCTTCAGCGTTTATCCCTTCCCGGCTTGGCTACTCTGCTATGCACTTGGTAATACAACAGATACACCAGCGGCCAGTCCACCCCGGTCCTCTCGTACTAAGGGCAGCTCCTCTCAAATATCCTACGCCCACGCCGGATAGGGACCGAACTGTCTCACGACGTTCTGAACCCAGCTCGCGTACCGCTTTAATGGGCGAACAGCCCAACCCTTGGGACCTACTTCAGCCCCA
>ENA-OQAA01000355-OQAA01000355.1-human-gut-metagenome-genome-assembly--contig:-NODE-355-length-32410-cov-4.792367_pt1 | contig 32410 bp, 30 predicted proteins | sample MGYA00242489_ERZ504515 | MGnify/ENA primary metagenome ERZ504515 (study PRJEB26092, sample SAMD00036237) | human gut metagenome | host: Homo sapiens | study: EMG produced TPA metagenomics assembly of... | reverse complement strand
GTTTATAACAGTCCTGTCATTTATTATGATCTTGACCGTGTATGGAAGGATGTTCAAGCTGTATATGTACACAGCCATAGCACCCATTCCCATTGCGACTTTGCAGGAGAGCCTACACAGAACATAGGGAAGAACTTTGTCCGTTCCTATGCAGGGGTTTGTATGGAAGGAGCAATCATTGCACTTGCCTGCATTATTTTTTCTGTATTTGCTGCCAGTCCGCCGGCAATCGCAGACAGCAGTTTATCTGCGGTGAATATTGTATGGAATTATGTGGCAGAGCTGATCTTTAACCTATTAGTATTGGTAGGGGCAATTAAGGCAGCGGACCGGATTGTAAAAGAAATCATGGGGTTATAAGTAAGGAGGCAGGAGTATGAAAGAACAACCAATTTTAGGATACGATTGGGAAATGGGACATGAAGAAATTAAACTGGAGATAGGCACTTACTATACAGGAAAAGGTCTGTATATTGGAATGCTGGCAAAGGAAGATGGTGTATGGGAATCTTTTAGTGATCTGACGGTAAATTTACCGTTTGAGAGATCGGATGTTCATGAGGCCTTTATCCAGGACTTTGGGAGTAAGGAAAAATTGAAATTTATTCAAAAACATAAGTTGGGTAAAATTCTTCCAGAGCGAGGACATTCTGGATTCTGTACCTATGCAAAAGTGGCATTTAATCTTAAGCGGCTGGAGGAATTAGATCCAGAAGGAATGAAACGTTTTTATAAGGATCATCCAGAACTTGAAGAAAAGAGCCAAGTGCCGAAAAAGAAAAAACGAAATCAAATGGAACGGTAAAATGTGGGAATACAAAAGGAAAGGAGTTATGACAGAAAAGGCCGTCCCCTGGCTTATTTTCTGTTATTTGTATTGACAAAATGGAAGTAAAAATGAACAAAGAGATCCAGGAATTTCAGGAGTCCTTTTTCTTTGGGCTGAGCATGCGGCAGTGTTTCTTTTCTGTATTGGCGATTGCTGCTGCAGTAGGTGTTTATCTAGGGACAAAAGATACCTGTGGAACGGAGATTGCCGGATGGCTGAGTGTTTTTGCTGCAGCCCCTTTTGCGGGATGTGGTTTTTTCCGCTATCACCAGATGACACTGGAAAAGTTCGTATGGGTGTGGTTAAAATCAGAGATCTTATGCCCCAAAAAGCTGGTGTTTCAATCGGAGAATCTCTATCTGAAATGTCTGGAAGAGACAATAGAAATCGGAACACGTTCCTGCAGAAATGGAACGGAGCTGGTAGAACGAAAGAGAAGCAAAAATAGAAAAAAGAAAGGAAGGGGGGATACGTTGATTAAAACGCTGCATCGTACATTAAAACTAGAAAAAGAGAAATTTAAGATTCCGAAGTCTGTACAGCGGGCAATCCCGATACAGCGGATCTGGCCGGATGGCATCTTTCAGTCCGGCAGGCTGTTTTCAAAATCGTTCCGTTTTACGGATATCAATTATTCCATTGCAAGCAAAGAGGATAAGACAGAAATGTTTCTGGATTATTCCGAGCTTTTAAATGCATTGGACTCCGGCGCATCCGCCAAACTTACCATTAATAACCGCCGCATCAATAAGGCAGAATTTGAACAATCCATTCTGATCCCTATGAAAGAGGACGGATTGGATGAATACCGAAAAGAATACAATGAAATGCTGTTATCCAAGATCAGTGATACCAACAACAGCATTCTTCGGGAACGGTATCTGACGATCAGTGTCCATAAGAAGAACATTGATGAGGCAAGGACCTACTTCGCACGTGTGGGAACAGATATTACCACACACCTGGCGAAACTATCTTCCATTGGGGAAGAACTGGATGCTGGAGAGCGTCTGAAGATTTTCCGTGATTTCTTTAAAGAAGACGTTTCTGCGACAGCAGAGTTTGATTTTAAGGAAGCTGTAAAAAGAGGACATGATTTTAAAGATTGGTTTGCACCAGATTCTATGGAGTTCCTGCAGGATCATTTTAAGATTGATGGGCGATATGGGCGTGTTTTGTATATGCAGGATTATGCAACTTACGTCCGGGACAGCATGGTATCGGAACTCTGTGATCTGAGCAGAAACTTAATGCTGTCGATTGATATCCTGCCAGTCCCTACGGATGAAGCGGTCATTGAGATACAGAACAAACTGCTTGGTGTAGAAACTAATGTGACCAACTGGCAGAGAAGGCAGAACGAAAACAATAACTTTTCTGCAACCATTCCGTATGAGATGGAGTTGCAGAGAACCGAAACAAAGGAGATGTTAAATGACCTGACCACTAGAGATCAGAGAATGATGTTCGGGGTGTTGACCATTGTGCATATGGCAGACAGTTATAAGGAGTTGAACTCAGATACGGAAACCTTGAAATCCATTGCACGGAAAAATCTGTGTCAGCTGTCCACTCTGCGGTGGCAGCAAATGGACGGTCTGCATACGGCGCTGCCTTTCGGACCACGAAAGATCAATGCCCTGCGTACCCTGACCACAGAGTCTACGGCTGTCCTGATTCCTTTCCATACCCAGGAGATTATGCAGGAAGGAGGGATTTATTACGGGCAGAATGCGGTCAGCAAAAATATGATCGTTGTGGACCGGAAGAAACTGCTGAATGGCAACAGTTTTCGCTTAGGAGTCAGTGGATCCGGAAAAAGTTTTTCTGCCAAAGAAGAGATTGTTGCATTAGCACTTGCCACGGAGGATGACATCCTAATTCTAGATCCGGAATCCGAATTTGGAAATCTGACAGTAGCATTAGGGGGAGAAGTTGTAAAAGTATCGGCAACTTCTGGAATGCATCTGAATGCTATGGATATGGACAGCAGCTATGGGGATGATACCAATCCACTGATTGAAAAATCAGAATTTCTGTTGTCTGTTTTTGAACAGTTAGTAGGGGCAGGTAATCTTGGAGCAAAGGACAAATCCATCATTGACCGCTGTACAGCTGATACTTATCGAGATTATATCGCAGCGGATATACAAAGGAGGTACCTACCTTAAAAGATTTGTACCGACAGCTGATGCTGCAGGAAGAGCCAGAAGCAAGAGCTCTTGCCTTATCAGCAGAATTATTTACCAGTGGAAGTCTGAACACGTTTGCACATAAAACAAATGTGGATACGAAGAACCGTATCATGGATTATGATATCCGGGAACTGGGGTCCCAGCTCATGCCCCTTGGCATGCTGGTAACACTGGATGCCATTTTCAACCGTGTGATCCAGAACTGGAAAAAAGGAAAACGGACCTGGATCTTTTGTGATGAGTTTTATCTGTTATTCCGCTATCCATACAGTGCAGAATTTTTTTATAAGTTATGGAAGCGTATTCGAAAGTATAATGGGTTCGTGAATGCTATGAGCCAGAATGTAGATGAGGTTCTACGTTCCGATACGGCAAGACTCATGCTCGCAAACAGTGAGTTTTTAGTTATGCTGAACCAGGCAAGTACGGACCGGGAAGAATTGGCAAGACTTTTGAACATTTCCGACAACCAGTTAGGATATATCACAAATGTGAAAGCTGGAAGTGGTTTGATACGCTGTTCTGGAAATCTGGTTCCATTTGAAAATACATTCCCAAGGAATACAAAGTTGTACCAACTGATGACAACAAAACCAGGAGAAAGTTTGAAAGCTGTATAGCATAGGTTCGCTCATCAAATGTGTTTTACAGTACGTCATAATTGAATCAAAAAATATGAAAGCCGTTACATGGGGGACTGTGTAACGGTTTTTAATTCATAGAGAAAGGGTGTGTAAATGTGATAAAAGATGTACAGGAAAAGAAAATATCTTTTTATACAGCTGAATGCATGGAATTTGAAACAATGGGAGAAGTGACAGAGTGCGCCACATTAAAAGAAGCCTTTCGGATATACCAGAAAATGGAACAGAAAAGATCCGGTATGGGGGTTGGGATTGGATTTATTTTACATGATCCAGATGTGCCTGAGTACAGTGATATCCACTATCCTTTATATCAAGGAAATGGGGTGGAGCGGGATTTAATTGCACTTGTGGAGGCTTATGAGAAGCACCCACTGGTACAGAAAGCACAAAAAGATATGCAGAAACTGTTAGATAGGAAAAAACAGGTGGAACGATAAAGGAGGAGAATAAGGCAGATATTAAAACAAAAGAGGTAGACCGGACGTTGAAAGTCCGGGAACATGCCAAACAGCTTCCCAAAGAATTGATCAAGGATATTACTTTAAAATCTGCAGAACGTTCCCTGCTATCTACGCATGACGGTTCCCATTTTTCTCCCAAACAGTCTCCGGAACAGTATGCTTCTGACCGGCTGGAAGAAGGAATCAAGTGGTCGGCCAGTAAAGGGGAAACCATCGTTTCTCAAGGCAGTAAAAAAGCGGCAAAAAAAAAGGCAGAGAAGACCTGGAGAGTCATCAAAGAACGAAGGAGTAAAAATGCGGATCGTACTGCTGAACAGAGTAGAAACAGTGGAACTCAAGGAAATTCACAAACAGAACGTCAAACTGATATACGAATTAAAACAAAAGAAGCGGTAAACAAAAGAACAGCAGGAGTAGCGAGAGAGAACATTGCAGAGGTAAAAAATGCGACCCCTTTGAGAGATTCTGCAAATCGTATCAAACAAGCACATACAGCGAAAACTTCAAAGGAAGCGTCAAAATTAAAGAAACAGGCAGAACATGCTTACCGTTCTGGAAAAAAATTAGCTGTCCAAGGGAAAAAGGCTGCAACACAATCTGCAAAGGCAGCTAAACGGACAGTATCTGGAATAAAAACAGCGGTTAAAACGGGAGTTACCGCAGTAAAATCATTAGGAACCTTTCTGGTGGCAGGCGGCTGGATTGTTGTGCTGTTGGTAATTGTTCTGGGGGTGATTGGTGGAATTGCAGGAAGCTCCGGGAGTACTAGTGCGGAGCCACTAAGTCAGGAGGTACTGGCTTATACATCTACCATTCAGAGGTATGCTTCACAGTATGGAATTTCGGAATATGTACCTTCAATCCAAGCAATCATGATGCAGGAATCCGGAGGACGTGGAACAGATCCTATGCAGGCAAGTGAATGTCCGTACAATACCCGCTATCCAAATAGTCCAGGGGCGATTCAAGATCCAGAGTATTCCATACAGGTAGGGGTACAATATTATGCAGATTGTGTAAGACAGGCAGGATGTGAAAGTCCATTAGATATCAGCAGGCTACAACTCAGTTGGCAAGGATATAATTACGGAAATGGTTATATTGGATGGGCTTTAGAACATCATGGCGGTTATAGTCTGGAAAATGCATTGCAGTTTAGCCAAGAAAAGGCAGCGGAACTTGGTTGGCCAAGATGGAGATCCTCAATATGTTCCTCATGTTCAGAGATACTATTCTGGAGGTGGTATCCTTGGCGGAATATTTGGAAACGGACAGATTGTGCAAGTGGCAAAACAGGAAGTTGGGAGTAGTAATGGGGAAAAATACTGGAGATGGTATGGATTTGATTCTTATGTGGAATGGTGTGCCTGCTTTGTCAGTTGGTGTGGGGAACAAGCTGGATTGATAGAATCTGGTGCAATGCCGAAGTTTTCTTTGTGCGAAAATGGAATTGATTGGTTTAAAAGTCATGGAAAGTGGCAGGAAACAGGCGGCATTCCGAGTGCAGGTTCCTTGGTATTTTTTGATTGGAATGGAGATGGCATATCGGATCATGTGGGAATCGTGGAAAAATATGAAGGTGGAATCATTTATACAGTAGAAGGAAATACAGGTACTAACATTGGTGGTAATAATGTCCGAGGGGTTTGGAAACATTCATATTCTGTTGGAAGTGCAACTATTCTTGGATATGGGATTATTTAAATAAAGAGAATAAGAAGTGCTATTTTATACAGGCACTTAATAAACATAATAAAAGGAAACAGGCAGACTTGTGGAGTATAATATTTCACAAGTCTGTTGTTAAAGTAGTGTTTTTATAAATTTTTTTTAAAAATCTTTAAATGGAGATTGTTTTGACTGATATCTTTTCCTTTACGCAATTATTTGTGTCATAAGGAAAAATTTAGTGATTAAAAATTGTAGACAGGGAAATTAAAAGGCGTATAAATTGACTATAGATTTTTACTTAAAATATATAGAACTTTAAATTTTTGTATTCAGAATATCTAAATTTTGAATTTATACTAATAATCTTGACTTTATAGTTATATACATATAATATTATATTTTGTCTTACAAATGTAATATTAAGGAGAAAGAAAAAATGCAGAAAAAGTGGAAGATAATGATTATACTTCTCACAATATTGATTATATTATATGCTTTGACCAGTTGCAAAGAAAAGATACAAGAAAAAAAAGGTAATGAAGACAATTGGAAAGTATATCAACAGTTAGAAGAAAAAGAAGAACAGAATATCCAAAATCCATTTATTAGAGAAGAAACGAAATGTATTTTAACAGAAAAAGAGAAGCAAGAACTTCGAAATCAATTATTAAAAATAGTAACTCAATGTAAGGATATTTATCATCCAATTATTGATCAAACAACAGGATATCAGAGTATTTCAAGAGAGGAAGTAAAAAAGATAAAAAAGCGTTTTGGCGAAAATGGTTTGGTATGTGTGGCTGAAAATATGAATATGGAAAATTATGAAAAAGTGGAAGAATTTTATCTGGATTATTTAGAGGATAGAGAAACAGATGTTACAATATATGAGGTAAATAATGATGGTTCTTTTTGTTCTGAAACTTTTATATATCGAAATAAAGTGTTGCAAACTTTTACAATGACTCTTACTTGGGAAAAAGGAGAACAAGCTGAAATATCAAACGGAACAGCGAACAATATTGCTGAAATAAAATACACATCAAAAGGATATCTAATCTATTCATATGAGTATATTGTTGCACATGCAGCACTAAAAGAATATTATCGTGTAAAACCGTTATCGGACACATTGCGAATATTAACTGATCAATATGTTTCTGTATTTAACTATTTGAACTATAATTTTCTTACTCAAAATTGGGACGAAAGTAATGTAGAAACGATATTATTACCTAGATTGTTTGAGGATTTATATCAGGTACATACAGGTGAACAATTAAAGAAAGATTCAGGGAGAATTTCAGCAGAAATATATGAAAATGTTATGATAGCTTGTTTACCTGTTACAATAGAAGAATTGCGAAAGCATTGTGGATATGATATGGAAAGTAATACCTATGATAGTGGAACCTTTTTTTTATCGAGGAACATCCCCTTTTGGTGAAGTAGTAGATTATTTGGATAATAGTGATGGAACACTCACGCTATATGTTGATGCTGTATGGCCAGATAGGAATACTGATTGTGCTTTTAAAAATGAAATTGTCATTAAACCGTATGGCGATGGAACTTGTCAATATTTGTCTAATAAAGTACAGAAAATTGAATTAGATATTCCAGTATACGAAGAGTATTGAAAAAGAATTTCAACAAGTTAAATTATATATCTAAGCATTGCACTATAATATTTGAGGGCAGATTCGTATTTTTGCGATTCTGCCTAATATTATAGACATGTTTCGTTTAAAGTTAAGGTATATTTGATGAATTAAAATCAATGCAGGTAATTTGCAAAAGGTCAAATAACATGATCACGTAGAATATGAAATAGAAAAAAATATATTGACATTCCAATCTTACGGATGTAATATTATAAATGTCTTACGCGTGTAAGATTCGTGGTGTTATATATATACTTCTAAATATGACACCTGTAAAAATAAAAAAGATTTATTAGCTATAAGTCTTACACGCGTGGTTTTTGTAAACGAATATTTAGTTATCAGGTTATAGAAAGAAGATTAAGGTATATATGAGTAAGAGAAGAAAAAAAGTAAAAAAGAAAAATAGAAAGATAGTTTGGATAATAGAAAGTTTGCTTTTTATAATACTTATCAGTTTGTTAGTCTTATTAAAAATTTTCAATCCGCAAGAGAGGGAGAAAATAGAAGAAAAATCTGAAGAAACAGTAAAACCATTAGTTATTCAGACACAACAGCGGAAACTGGATTTAGATCAGCTACATAGTAGTGCTGGAATTGTAATCAGTCTCGATGACAGTAAAGTTATATTTCAATTTCAACAGGATGAAAAAATATTTCCAGCATCATTAACGAAAATAATGACATGTATTCTAGCAATTGAAAATATAAACAATTTGGAAGCAACTATTACATTAGAGCCAGAAATATTTGATGAACTATATGCCCAAAATGCGTCAATGGCGGGCTTTCTACCTGGTGAAAATGCAAAAATAATTGACATATTGTATGGAAACATTTTGCCTTCAGGGGGAGAGTGTTCAATTGCTTTAGCGGAGTATGTTGCTGGTTCAGAACAAGCATTTGTAGAACTAATGAATGAGAAAGCTAAAGATTTAGGAATGAATAATACACATTTTATGAATGCAACAGGATTACATAATGAATCTCACTATACTACAGTGAAAGATATAGGAATTCTTTTACAGTATGCATTAAAAAATCAAACTTTTAATGATATATTTCAGTCAAAAAGTTATTTTGTTGCGCCGACAGACCAGCATTTAAGTGGTTTTACTTTTTATAGTAGTATGTTTAAACTACGAGATCAATGGGAGTTGGATGAGGGTGAAATTGTGGGAGGAAAAACAGGTTATACAGATGAGGCAGGGCTTTGTTTAGCCTCAGAAGCGATTGTTAATGGTCGAAAATATATTGCTATAACAGTAAATGCAGAAGGAAATCATAATACAGAACCATTTCATGTAAATGATGCTTTTTATTTATATAATCAACTACAATCGCAATGATTTTTTAAATTTATAATCATACAAATGCAGGGAGGAAATATTAAAAAGGAGTACTTCAGAGATTATTCTTTGGAAATTCAGAAAATAAATTATGAAGAAATTAAAAATACCAAGAAGTTTAGTCCTATTAATTTGTTTTTTTTATAATGTTCTCGATTTTAATAGTACGGTTGTTTCAATTACAGATTGTGAAAGGACAAGAATACGAAAATAATTTTATTTTACAAACGAAAAGAGAAATTGTACTATCTGGAGCAAGAGGAAATATTTATGATCGTAATGGCAAACCACTTGCTACAAATAAGTTAGCTAATTCGGTTACATTCGAAGATCAAGAAACTTATAATTCAGATCGAGAGCGACAGTTGAATTTGAATTCAAAAATTTATCAGATGATTCGTATTATAAAAAGTAAAGGAGATAGCATAGAAACTAGTCTAAAAATTATAATAGATCCAAACGGTAATTTCCAATTTTCTGTAGATGATTTTTGGCTTCAAAGATTTAAAGCAGATGTATATGGAAAAGCGAACATCGACGATATGGAAGCTAAGGAACGAAATTCTACAGCAGATGAAATAGTCTCTTATTTATCAGATAAGTTCTGTGTTTTTGCGCAAGGAGAGAAGAAGTATACAGATAAAGAAAAAAAAGATTATGGATTACCGCAACAGTTTGAAAAAAGTGATCTACTTGATATTTTAAATATACGCTACGCATTATCTTTACAGGCATATCAAAAATATCTTTCAGTAACAGTGGCAAAAGATGTATCAGATGAAACTGTTGTTGCCATTATGGAAAATCAATATGATATTTCAGGAGTTGATATTAAACAGGATACAATACGAGTGTATGAAGGAGGAGAAGCGTGTTCCTCTATATTAGGATACACAGGCACTATATCATCCGAGGAAGTTAAAAGAAAGGATGATAGTAAATTAACCATTAATTCCATAGTGGGTAAATCTGGAATGGAGCAATATTTAGATCAAGTTCTTCAAGGAAGAGATGGGAAAAAGGAAGTATATGTAGATAATACAGGGAGAACTACACAAGATCTTGGAGTAATACAGCAACCGAGAGCAGGAAAAGACGTATATTTAAGCATAGATGTTGAATTACAGAAAAAAACATATGAAGCATTAGAAAGGAAGATAGCCGATATATTAGTGCAACATCTGATTAACACAAAAACTTTTGATAAAAAAAGGGGTAGATGATACTACTGAAATAAAAATTCCAATATATGATGTGTATATTGCACTTTTAAACAATGGCGTTATTGATTTAGAACAATTAAGAGAAGAGGATGCTTCGGAATTAGAGAGAAGTTTTTTCAAATTTTTCTGAAAAAGAAAAGTGAAGTGGTTCAAGGTATTGAAAAAGATTTAAGAGAATTGTCAACGAAATATAATGAATTGGGAATTGAAAATCAAGAATACCAGAGTTTTATCATTGATAATTTGAACATTATAAATAACAAGAACAATAATGAAGAATTAGTTGAAAAATGGGAAAAAGGCGAATTATCAATGAAAGACTATTTGTATGACCAAATTGGTGTTGGAAACATAAATTCAGATATAATTGCGTCAGAAGAAGAATACTTGAACAAAGATGAAATCTATGAATCATTGGTCTCTTTTATAGTAAATAAATTACAGGAAAATAGTCAGTTTGATGAGTTAATAAATAAATACTTGGTACTCAACGATGAGATATTGCCAGATGATATCGTTAGGCTATTATATGAACAGCAATTTTTAAATCCTGAAGATGAGGATTACGAAAACTGGAATCGAGGGCTAATTACCACTTTTGATTTGTTAATTAAAAAAATACAGAAACTTGAAATTACGCCAGCGGATTTAGCGTTAGATCCATGTTCGGGATCAGCAGTTGTTACAGATACCGCAACAGGAAAAGTGCTAGCATGTGTATCTTATCCGGGATATGATAATAATCGTTTAGCAAACCAAATGGATAACAAATATTATTATAAAATATATAATAATGCATCATTACCCTTATTTAATCGTGCAACACAACAGTTATCAGCACCAGGCTCAACATTTAAACCTGTTACAATTATTGCGGGATTAGAAGAAGGTGTAATAGATGAGTCAACCATGGTTGAATGCGATGGAGTGTTTGATAAAGTAGATCCACCTTTAAAATGCTGGAACCATGCAGGGCATGGGGCTGTTAATGGTGTAGATAGCGCATTGAAGAATTCATGTAATGATTATTTATGTGAAGTGTCATATCGTTTAGGAATGATAGACAATGATGAATTTTCGGATAAACAGGCACTAAATTATATACAAGAGTACGCGAAAATGTTTGATTTAGATGAAAAAAGTGGAATTGAGTTAACCGAAAGTAAACCTAAGATAACTGATAATTATGCTATTCCATCAGCTATCGGACAAGGAACAAATAACTTTTCTACAGTCCAATTGGGAAGGTATGTAACAACACTTGCAAACGAAGGTACTAGTTTCCAATTGTCACTAATTGACAAAATTGACGGGGTAGAAACAAGCCCGAAAGTGGAAAGCCAGATTGAAATCAATAAAAGAAGCTGGGAAGGAGTCCATGCAGGTATGGAATTATATACTCAAAGCACGGGGATATTTGACGGATTTCCAATATCGGTTGCAGGAAAATCAGGTACAGCTCAAGAAGTTAAGAATAGACCGGATCATGGTCTATTTATAGGATATGCACCTGCTGATGATCCAGAAATAGCAGTAGCAGTTCGAATTGTAAATGGGTATGAGGCAGGGAACGCAGTAGAATGCGGAAAAAATATTTTTGAGTATTATTTCGGTATAGAATAAGTTAGTGCATAAGTTGAGGAGAAAAACATAATGGATATATTATTTCAAATACATTATGAGTGGAACAAAGAACTCTTTTGTTTATATTATCAAACCCAAAATAGAAAGTACAGAAGGATATTATTATTCTTTTGTGGAGCAGTGATTATATTTTCATTTTGTCTATGTAGTAAAATTGGAAGAGAAATGATTATGACTATGATGATATTATTTGTTTGTGCTGTGATATTGATAAATAATATATATCTGAGACTAGCGACTTATATACAAATGGAAACTGCTTTAAAACAGTATGGAACTGGAAAAAGAATTATGACAATAAAAAAAGATGAGATTAATGTTTTAGTTCCGGAAAGCGGTAAGAAAATAATAGTGTCTTTTATCGAAATTATGGAAATTGGCACCATAAAAGAGTATTGCTGGATTCGCGTTATTAATCAACTTATTTTTATAAGAAAAGAAAATTTTGTTATCGGAGATATAGAAGACTTTAAAAGATTTATTAAATTAAACACATTAGCTGGAGAAGATTGGAGTAGAGTATGGAAAGGAAGAAATTAAAATGGATGTCATTTTACAAAATCATACATTGTATGATGAGGCGGTGATAGAATATTATTATCAAAATTTAAAATATGAAAATAAAAATGGAAAAAGGGAATTGGCTGATCTGAGTCGTCACTTTATAATCATTGAAGCATTTATTGGAATTGTAGTTTGTACTTTGATTGGATCAGACAAATGGATCTATAGTATTCCGCTTATTGCAATAACTTTTATATTTTTATATTATTGGACAATAAGTTATACTAAGAAAATATTTTTAAAATTAGATTCAAATTATTCTTATAAAAGGTATAAAGAGAAAGTAACTTATAACTTTTATGACGATAAGCTGGAAATTATAAGAAAGTACGATAGAACCATTATTGAATGGAAGAATATAACCTGTTGTAATATCAAAAAGAATCTTTGTTGGTTAGGATATGGTAATAAAGGGCTTGTAATTAATGGCGATGAATTTAGTTTTGGTACAGAGGAGCAATTTATTACATTTATAAAAAATAAAAATCACATTAATATCAATTTAGAGTAATTATTAGATTGAAATAAATGTTAGGGATCAAATAAGAATCCCTTTTCCAATTCATAAATCCATTTATTGGATTTATGGATGGACATATCTCAAATGATTACAGTTACATGTTATCTTTGGAATATGATAAAGTTGCCAAAATATGACTGACACATCATGTTAGAAGAGACAAAAATGAAAGAATCGAGGGGTGTATGAAGAATATTTATAAATTATGTGGGAAAATCAGTCTTTGTTTTTACCTGCTGTTTTTATATCAGGCATGGTATGTATGTCAGTATGGTGGGCTGAGAAGGCATTTGCTGATTTTGCTGATTAGTCTGTCTGGAATTTTGCTTAGTTCTGTACTATGGATGATTGCAAGGAAAAAGATGCAGCAAACATCTCAGCTCGAGAATAAAGTTCTTTTACGAATAGAGATTTTTCTTGCGTTGCTTGGTACAATCTATTTTGGCGGGCGTATCATTTATTCAGCAATTCCGTACAACGGGCATTTGTCATGGAAGCTTGATGAATTATGGAAGAAAAGGGAAGTAGATTTTGTCCACGATAACTTCTTTGAAGATGGTATCGAAGGAATTCTGACGGATTTAGAGGAAAAGCTTGAGATGCCGAAAAATCTTTATGTGGTAAATGGATTTAAGATGTCCTTTAATGAGACTGGGAAAGTTCAGACCTTAGATACCTTTCTTTACGGAAAAAATAAAAAAGGAACAGAAAAGACATATCTGATTACTTATGACAGAAAGATAAATGAGAAGATTATTGTTTGGGTGAACGGAGAAGCCAATGCCGATTATAATGCCGATATGCGTTTTGAGCCAATGCTCCGGATATTGGAGAAAGCAGACAGCGAAAATCAGGTGAAAATGTGGTCTTCAATTTTGGAAAATGAGACCTATGAACTTGTATATTATGGGCGCCGGTCTTTCGGAGTGATGGACGGGCTGCGTTATCTTCCCGGTGATGCAGACGGAGATGGTGTTGATCAAGGAAGTGAAAATTTTACACAACTTTTCAATGGCGGAGAAATTGTGGGATTTGAGGTTTCTCTTCACATGCCAGCTGTGAAAGATATCACTCCTGTTCGCTATATGATGGAACCAGAATATATCAGCCAGGAAGTGTTAGATAAAGAACAGATGGATGAGGTAAAAGATGTGGAAAGCTGGACAGTAGATCAGACAGACGGCAGTATGTATTTCTTTTAGATGATAAGATAGGATGGCGTCTGGTGGTGGCTGATGCGGCGGCGGGAAGCAGATTTTACCAGTTGGAAAAAACTGCGGATGGCGGTGACACATGGGAAATGGCAAACCAGAATCCCTTTGGCGGAAATCTTGGGGTAACAGAGGGGTTGGAATTCTTTGATAAAAATTTCGGGTTTGCAGGGCTGACAGGAGCTTCCCAGTCCCATTCCAGCCTTTATGTCACCAGGGATGGAGGTACAACCTTTACGGAACTTCAGCTACCTTTGGAGACTGTGACAGAGCTACCGCCTTTGGCAAAAGAACTTAACTTTACCATAGAAAATTATAAATACTGTGAGATGCCGAAAAAGAAAGAGGATATCCTGACTATAAAGCTTTTAACAGGAGCTGGGGAAATCCAGGGAATTCGCTTTGAGTCAAAGGATAACGGAGAGACATGGGCATATGCTGGAATTAGTGTAGAGTGAGTATACATATGGAATGTCAGAATCTGGGGTTGGTTACCTGGATGTAATTTTAGACATTAGTATTCTTTGCTATAGCTTTAGATTTAAGATGCAATGGTTGGCTGTAATAGTTAATGCAATTGTAAAGTTTGTTACTAATCAGGCCAAAACCACACAGATGTCCAGCATAAATTGACAATTTGTAAGGCAAGTAACTGGAAGATTGTAAGTTAAAAAACATTGTGGTTTAAAGATTATATATTTCTTTATGCCACATTTTTTGTAACATAAATGTCACAAGCAGCTTTTATTTTGAGCAAGATAATTTATGGGAAGGATAGATCTTTATGATAAGATTTTTGAAAATTTTTTTTGGAACAGTCTTCACACTTCTTATTTTGATTGGAAGTTGTGTGTTTTATGCTTTTAAAATCGAACCGTATCGTATTGCATCAAATCAATTATATTTAAACGAAAAAACTTCTGATTTTATTAAAGTTGTTCAATTCTCAGACACGCATATAAAAGCGGATTTTAATTATAAGAACCTGGATAAGGTTGTAAACTATATCAATAAGCAAAATCCAGATGTTGTTGTGTTTACAGGGGACTTGTATGACAATTATGCCAAGTATCATGATGATGAACATATCATAAAAGAACTACAAAAAATCAATGCAACATATGATAAAATAGCAATATGGGGGAATCGCGATTGCGGTGGTGGAGCTGCCAGACAGTATGAAAATATTATGCAGCAATCAGGATTTACTGTGCTGAAAAATGAAAATTGGTATGTGACTACTGATTCAGATAAAAAAATATTATTTACAGGGTTAGATGATAGTATGCTGGGAAATGTATATATGCCGGATTCTACAAAGATATATGATTCGAATTACAATATTCTGTTAATACATGAGCCAGATACAGCAGACTCTTTTCAAGAATACCCTTATGATTTAGTGTTGAGCGGACATAGTCATGGCGGGCAAGTTAATATCCCGTTTATTCCTTCTATTAATCAAAAAGCTATCTCTTCTACAAACCTCGCTAAAAATTATGTCAGCGGAATGTATGAATTAAATTCAAAGACAAAAATATACGTAAATACAGGAATCGGAACTACACATGTTTCTGGTCGGTTGGGGGTTGTTCCAGAAATATCTATATTTCATATTTATTTATAATAATTGGAATTGATAAGGCTACGTTGTTAATAGTTAATAGTGTGTTAAAAGAGATACACTCTCTTATTTGATGTTATATAAAGGTAAATTAGACCAAATAATAATGTGCTTGTATGTAGAAGTAATATGTAAAATACAGACTATGTATGTCACTAATTTAAGATCAGGTTTAGAGTACATAGTAAAAGAACAAAATGATTTGGCAAAAGATTACTATAAAAAAATCGCCCAGCCTGTGAGAGTCTGAGGCGATTTTGATAGGGTATCTTATTGTCATTTTGTCATTAAGAATTTGAATGGCGATTTCCTTTGCGGCAGTGCTTGATGTGTTGCCTGCATCTGATTGTCCGAGATATACACAAAAATATTTATTTCCTTCTAGTGTTTCTGCAAATCCTGTGAACCATGCATCTACAACAATACCCTCTGCTTTTCCCATTCCTGTTTTTCCATAAATAGATATTTCCGTATTATTCTCTTCTGATATCAACATTACTTGTTTTAAAATATTTTGTGTTCTTTCTGAGTAGGTGGAGTCAGTTCCGAAGATTCGTTCCATCACTTCAACCTGTTCTTTTGGAGAAATTTTCAAAGACGATTCTATCCAGAAACCTGTTAAGGCTCTATTGTTGTTATTAGTATTTAACTTTCCCTCCCAATCAGAAATATCACAATTTCCATATTTCAGTTTATTAAGTTCATTCTGCATTTTCACCTTGCCAATGTCATCAGTGACCTGACGAAAATACCAAACACATGAGGTACGAAATGCATCAGAAAAATTGATATCTCTATTCCAGTCCTCATTCCAAAATATTTCACCGCTCCAAGGACGCACAGAATTATCAGGATCAATAATTCCGTTTTCTAAACCGATTAACGAAGAGATAATTTTAAATGTAGAACATGGAGATCTCTGCGTTAGAGCCAGTTCTTTATTATATATCATATAGTTTTTTTCTGTTGGATCGTATACTATTGCGGTCCCGGTTAAGCCTTCAAAATAATTAGACCAATCTACTTCAGTTAGTGTGGGTTCTTGTGATTCTACTACAGAAAATTTCTCTGGAGTAGGATCTTTTGTATCCTGTTGTATATTCTTAGCGTCTGAATTATTATGATTCGTGCAACCTGAAAATGCAAATATACCAACCAAAATTCCAATAATTAATAGATAAAAAGACTTGTTTTTTTTCATATTATTTCTGCCTATCCTAGAAATTAGTTATTCTATAAATGTTTCATAAACCTACATTAACTATATAAGCCGATACTTTTAAGCTTTGATTATCTTGATAAACACTAGTGTTAATAGGCATCAACCTCCTTAGCTTTTGGGAATAAAGTATTTTCATTTTTAAGAGAATAAAGAATTTAATATTTCTATAGTTATTTCTGAAGCAGCACTGCCGGTGGCATTCTCGGAATTCTGAAGGTTGGTAGCAAAACAATAAGTATTTTCACCGTGTTCAATAAAGCCAATAAACCAACCGTTTGTATTTTGTCCATTCAATGACCCAGTACCTGTCTTTCCATATAATTTTCCAATGGATGTATCAGAAATAAATAAGGCATCTTTTATTGCTTGAATATTTTTTTCCTCAAACTCCCATTTATTTTCCAGAAGTTCAGATAATAGGATTACCTGTTCTACCGGTGAAATCTTTAAGGAAGATTCGGACCAATAATCTTCAATACCAGCTGATAAATCGCAATTCCCATATGAAATTTTGTTATAATAAGAATAAAGTGTTTGGTATCCTATTTGTGTATCAAGATTTTGAAAATACCAATTAACAGAATTACGTAAAGCTGTAGTAAGGGTTTGGTCTTTGTTCCATGAATCAAAATAATAGTTTGTTCCGTCCCAGTGCTGATTAGAAGAATTATAATTGATTACACCTTCCTCTAATGCAAATAAACCACTATAAATTTTATAAGTGGAATCCGGAGAAACTCGTTTGGTGCTTAAATCTTTATTATAAATTTTGTATCTATCATTTGTCATATCATATATTACAAAGCTACCACTTGTTTTACTGAAATAAGAAGATAGGTCTATGTCATCTATATTTTGGGAAGTCAAATTATTAGATGAGTCTCGTGATGCATAGACAGTTAATAAGGGACTAATGCAGTATACTAGAACACAAGCGAACACTAAGATTACAATGCTGTTTCTCTTATGCTTTTTAGAAATTTTTTGATAATTTGCTATTTCTTTTATTCTATCTATAATGACCTTTTTTCTCCACCTAAACGAGAGAGTGGAGAGAGAAAAGCATTGTGTTGCATTTTTTCAGCATATCTTATTAATGTATAGCCATAATCTATACAGTTGTTTTTCCCTATGATGTTAATTACTGAGTTGTCGCATGCAATTTCCCGATCTTTTTGTAATATATGAAATCCGTACCAAATGAATGGGTTAAACCAATATATGATCTGTAAAATGCAACTTATATAATTTAATGCAGCATCCTTGTGTTTATAATGCTGTAATTCATGTAAAAAGATATAATATACATCCTGTTCAGACAGTAATATATCCATATCTTGAGGAATAATTACCTTGGGATATAGAAGACCGTAAGAAACAGGGCTTGAAATATTACATGAAGCGTATAAAGCGACATGTCGTCTTATTTTTAATTTTTCATGACACGAAATGTATTGTTGGTATAGTTCTGGTTCGTTTTCAGAAGTTATCAAAAAAGCTTTTTTTTGGATTAAATGAATTTTAACAATATTATATATAAAATATACTAATGTAAACAAACACCCGATTATCCATATTGCAAATAAGTATTTATCAAGATCATACAAATTAAAATTATCTTGAGCTGACGCAAAATCAGAAGTACCTAATTGAACAGATAAATTTATATCATCAAGTTGTTTTGTAGAAGTATTTACAATTTTACCCGTATCTTGTTGGAAAAAGTGTTGTAACTTTATTAATAATTGATGTGGTCCGATATTTTTGAATGGTATGAAAGGAATAATAAGCGCACATACAAAAATGTACCACAAATAATACCGACTATTAGTTGTAATATAATTTTTTAATAGTTTTTTGAGTAATAGAATTATCCCCAATAAGATACTGATAGTGAGATTACATAATAAAAAGTGAATCGAGAACATTAGGTTTCATCACCACCATTCAATTTAGAGTCTATAAGATGATACATATTCTTTAAATCGCTGTCAGATAATTGGGCATTGGATAGTAAGGAAGATAATAGCGGAGCCATTTCACCATCATAAAAGCGAGATAAAAAATTATGGTTCTCTTGTGATAAATATTTATTTTTAGAGATAATGGGAAAATAGTAATACATACGCCTTTTTTGTTCATAAGAAATAACATGTTTTGACACTAAACGAGATAATAACGTATGAACTGTTTTATTACTCCAATTGTGTATAGATGGAACTTTTTCACAAATAGAATTTGTGCTTATTGGTGACTCATCCCATATTATTTTCATGATTTCATATTCTGCTTCAGATATTTGTGGTAATTTATCCATGTTTATTCTCCTTTAATCTTACTTTCGTAATAATTATAGAGCATTGAAATAGAAACGTCAAGAAGGATATTGACAAAAAAGTGATAATAGAATATATTACAAACGTAAGATATGGAAACAGGAGACAATTATGAAAAGAAAAAAATTTGAATGGACAGGTAGATTGATATTAATAATATTTTCTTTAATTTTAGTATTGAGCTTGATTTTTTTTATTACGAAACAGACACATAAGAACACTACTGAACAATTGCTAACCGAATATATGAATTATATCAATAAACATGAATATGAAAAAATGTATAAAATGATTTCTAAAGAACATTCATCGAATATTTCTATGGAAGAATTTGTAAAGAGAAATAAAAACATATATGAAGGATTAGAAACGAAGGATTTAAGCATTAAAATTTTAAATGAGAAATCCAATGGTAAAGAGATTTCATATCTTACATCATTTAATACTCTTGCAGGTGAAGTGAAATTTCAAAATGAAGTAAACTTTATAAAAGAAAAATTTGAATATAAACTTGTTTGGAAAGATAGTATTATTTTTCCGCAATTAGAGTCTACAGATAAAGTACGAATAGATACTGTAGAAGCAGAGCGAGGACAAATTTTAGATCGGAATGGAAAAGTGTTAGCTGGAAAAGGGGTTGCATCATCAGTTGGGCTAGTGCCGGGTAAAATTCAGGATAAAGAAAACACAATAATTAAACTTGCGGAGTTGCTTGAAGTGGATATTGATGTGATAAAGAACAAATTGTCTGCAGAGTGGGTAAAAGATGATTCATTTGTTCCTATAAAAACAATTCCTAAAGTTAGTGAATTGGAATTAATGAAAATTAATCCGGATGAAAATCTTGTAAAATTAAAGGAAAATCAGGAGGAATTACTATCAATTCCAGGTGTTATGATTAACGATATCGAAGTTAGAGACTATCCTTTAAAAGAAGCAGCGTCACATTTGGTTGGATATATTCAAAAAGTTACAGCGGAAGATTTGGAAGAGAATAAAGGGAAAGGTTATGATTCCAATAGTGTTATAGGGAGAAGTGGTATAGAAAGTTTATATGAAGATAAATTAAAAGGTCAAAATGGTTGCATGATATATATCGAAGATGAATTTGGAAACAGAAAAGATATTATTGTAGATAAACCGGTTCAAAACGGAGAGGATATTCAATTAACAATTGATGCAGAATTGCAAAAAGTCTTGTATGAACAGTTTAAGGATGATAAGAGTTGTTCTGTTGCTATGAACCAATATACAGGAGAAGTTTTGGCACTGGTCAGTACTCCTTCTTTTAACTCAAATGATTTTGTAATGGGAATGTCAGATAAATTATGGAAAAGCTTAAATGAAGATGAAAGGCAACCTTTGTACAATCGATTCAGACAGGTATGGTGTCCCGGATCAACATTTAAACCTGTTACTGCAGTGATAGGGTTAGACACAGGTATTCTTGATCCTGTAGAAGATTATGGAAACGAAGGTTTAAGCTGGCAAAAAGACTCGTCATGGGGGGATTATTATGTGACCACATTACATGAGACTGAACCTGCAACACTGGAAAATGCAATGATATATTCTGATAATATATATTTTGCAAAAGTAGCACTTAAACTGGGGGAAAATAATTTAACTAGCTTTTTAGAAAAATTGGGGTTTAACAAAGAAATACCATTTGATATTAAAATGTCAATATCACAGTATTCAAATACAGAAGGAATAAAGTCAGAAATTCAATTGGCAGATAGTGGATATGGACAAGGTCAAATCTTAATAAATCCATTGCATCTAGCTTCTATTTATTCCGCATTTAGTAATGATGGAAATATAATTGAACCGACGTTACTATATAACCCAAATTATAATCCCAATATATGGATGCCGGAAGTTATTCAAAAAGAAAGTATTCATACTGTTTTAGAGACAATGAAGAAAGTTATTAGTGAACCAACAGCAACGGGATATGGTTACATAGAGAGGAGTACACTTTGGCTGGAAAAACAGGAACGGCAGAAATAAAGCTTTCAAAAGAAGATGCAACAGGAACAGAATTGGGGTGGATGGCAGTTTTTACAACTGATCCTAATATTGAGAATCCAATATTGCTAATTAGTATGGTTGAAGATGTAAAAATATTGGTGGCAGTGGTTATGTAGTTCAAAAAGATAAAAGAGTATTGGATCAATATTTACGATAGGAATGAGATGAAAAAAGGTGAAAATGTTAATGAAGAAAATGTTGGCTATTATTTTGGTTTCTTTAGTATTATCCGGATGTGAAAAAAATGGGTCTCAAAATGATCTTATAATTAATAATACAGAAGAAGAGAATGTGGTGATGGATGAAAATGATGATTATGAATTAAAAAATATTGAAATGGGGAGAAAAGAAGAAAAAGACATTAGTGATCGCTTAAGGAAAATGGTTGGAAAATGCAAAAGGATATACAGTCAGGCAGATAAAGGTAATGCGTCAAATATTGTTCTTGAAGAAGAGACAGTTCATACAATGATCGAAAGTATTGCAGAAGAGAATGTTGCCATTACCTGTGGCAGTCATGATTATAATATGTTGAATTATAAACAAGTTGATGATGCTCTTTCTTTGGCAAAAACAGGAGAAAATACTGAAACTGAATTTTTTGTAATTAATACAAGTGGTGTTTGGATATATAATAAACTTCAATTTAAAAACAAAGATTTATATGTAACATCAGCAACAGCTGCATTTGATGATAATATGAGTCCACATATTGTGCAGATAGAAAAAATTCAGGTATATGATTGGAACTATACTGATAAAGGGTGGATTATATGGGAGAAGGCATTATCAAGAAATCAAGAAATGGATATGCATGTTTTTTATAGAATTTTGCCACTTGATGAACAGTGCAGAGAATTAGGAAATAAATGTATTACACCGGTTAGTTACTTTTGCAATAATCTGTTCCTCGTAGATTGGAATCAAAACAGTTTGGAAAATATAGAGTTTAATGATTTGTTTGAGTTTTTATACACAATGAAGTATGGGGAGAAAATTGATGAAAAAAAATATGCATCAGGCATTCCTAAAGTAGAATTTGAAGAAGTGGTCACAACTTATTTTGATATTTCAATAGAAACCTTGGAAATATATGCTCAATACGATGACGTGAAGGGGGTATATCCATGGGAAGCAATTGGTCCATGGAATCGAATTCAACAATTCCAACCTTTCCCAGAAGTAGTGAATTGTATAGAAAATGAGGATGGATCATTAACTTTGACAGTAGAAGCTGTTTTTCAGGAAGAAGGAACAGATTGTTCATTCAGACATGAAGTGACAATCCGAGAAGAAGGTGACAAGTGGATATATTTGGGAAACTGTATTGAACGTGAGGGAGCATATAAAATTCCAGAATATAAACCGCGAAGAGATTTTTAAGTAAATTAAGAAAATAGATTTTTTTATAACTGATATTGTAATTGGAGAGGAAGAGTATGAAAGTTAGATTAATGATCATTATTGGTGTCATTAGTTTTCTACTAGGAGGATGTAATAAAATACAAAAAAATTCAAATCAAGTACAATTAGTTCAAAGAACTGAAGAAATTCTGGTAGAATCCGAAGATTTGGCAGATGATTATTTTCATATATACAAAGAAAGATGGAATCAAAGCAATAGAAATTCATTGAAATTACAACAAGACATTATTGAATATTTAGGCAGAAAAAACTATATTGCGGTTGACATAAATAATCAAATAGATATGGTAAATGGAGAACTAGTGAAAAAATTTGCAAGAATGTGCAAAAACGAGGTTAATGATAGTATAACAATTTTTTCTATTATGGAATCAGGAGGATTTGTGAGATATGATTTAAACTCTCAAAATGGGGAAATTTATGCCATATGTAGTAATATGACTTGGGATCAGGACGCTCCAGAAGCTGAGTACATTAATGAATTTCAAGTACAATCATGGAAGTATACAAAAAATGGGTATTTTTTCATAGAAGAATATGATCGACAGGGATATGATGGATATCATGGGAAAATTGGATTTCGTGTGGAACCATTGGATGAAGCATGTCGGGAGTTGAATAGAAAGTATGTTATGCCAGTAGGTTATGCTGGAAATAAGTTATTTATAACGAATTGGAATCAAAGTGATTATTCACAACTTGATTTTTATGATCTATATGAGATTATGTATCTTTTAAAATATGAAAAATATGTTCCATATAATTATAGTCAAGAAGGAGTAGAATATTATATTCCAAAACAAGATTTTGAGGAAGTTATTCAAACATTTTTAACAGTTGAAAGTGAAGTATTAGAGTCTAATGCCATTTATAATGCAGAAACAAAAACGTATTTGTACAGACCAAGAGGATTATATGACTATGGATCAACGTATGAACCGTATCCAGAAGTAGTATCATATGAAAAGATGGATGATGGGAAAATTAAACTTATAATTAATGCGGTGTGGGAAAGAACAATGCAGGATAATGCAATGACAAGTGAATTAGTCATTCAGCCGTTAGATAATAACCGTTTTCACTATATATCCAATCAAGTTATTAAGTCGAACTTAGATGACACTTCTAAATGGTACCGAAACCGTTTGACCTATGGAGAGTGGAATAAGATTTATAAAGAAAATGATGAAATAAAATAGAAAGTTTATTTATGAGCGTTTGCTTGAAATTTAAAAGGGCAGGTGAAGCATTATAGAAGTTGAAATTCTTATTCGAATAAAAGAAGAAGAGGGGAATTATAAAGAAAATTTTTGCTTTGTAATATGAATTATATTGCAAAAAAAATTGCTCTACAAGAAAAAAATATATTAAATCATGCAGATTTGTACTTGGATTACAATAATAGAATAGCATTTCACAAAAACAGAAAAATTAATCTAACAGTAAAAGAATTTGATATCCTATTTTTCCTTGCGAGTTATCCTGGGCAGGTATTTACTCATCGACAGATATATGAAACTGTATGGGGAAAAGAATATTTCTGTGATGAAGGAAATGTTACCGCACATATAGGTCATATACGAAAGAAAATAGAACTAGATCCCCGAAATCCCGTTTTTATCCAAACCGTGCGAGGGATAGGGTATAAATTTGCGAAGAAATAGGACAGGTCCCGCTACATACGGAGTACCTGTCCTATTCTTTATTTGTTCTGCCTAACAGATAATCAGAAGTTACATGGAAATAATCAGCAATTACACTTAATTCATAATCTGGAACAAACCGTGTCCCTTTTTCAATTCTTAAAATTGTCAATTCCGTAAAATCAATCCCAGAAAGAGAAAGACGTGCTGCCAAAATCTTTTGGGAAATATCCTGTTTTTTCCTTAATTCTTTAACGCGAGATCCTATTACGTTTTTGCGTTCACCATTCCAATATATTTTCATAATATCCTCAATGTTTCTAAAGATGAAGTTACATTATTGATTCTAGCGAAATGGAATGGTAATATACTTCTAAAGATGAAGTTTTAAAAATTATTTTATACAACATACAAAGAAGAATAATATAAAGCAATTATTATGTGTTTCGGAGTGGAAATAGAGGAATAATAGAACAAAAGAAAAAAAGATTTGGTACGATGAAAGGAAGAGGGAAGCATGGATGAGCGAGTATGGGAAAAAACTGCACAGTTTTTAAAGGAACTTCGATGTGAGGATACCGGAAGACTTTCACAGTTACAATTACCAGAGTATCAAAAGGCTATGAAAGAAAAATTTTCATATCAGCCGATTTATGAGCAGACAGTTTGTGAAATGACAGATGAACAAAAATGTGTCATTGAGAAATATGTTGGCTTGACAGAACAATGTGCAGAAGAAGAAAACCAACAAGCTTATCTGCAGGGAATGGTGGATATGCTGCTTTTACTATCCGGAAGCGGAATATTGAAAGTTCCCTCCAACATGTTGGAAAAAATCAAGCAATGGAAATGATCAAGCGGTTCATGCATGTGCATGGACCGCTTTGCTAATGTTAAAACTAGAAAAAAGCTAGATAAAATTTGGAATAAAAACAGAATCACTCTGTAACATCAATTTACGTGCATTCATCGATTCTTAAGAAGGGTAAGGATATTTTCTAAGATAATCTGACATTCGCGCTTGGAACATTTTGAGAGTAAACGTGTAATCTCAGCGGCAGTATCATCTCTTGTAGAATATAGATAAGCATCTACGGAAAGATTTAATTCTTTGGCAATCCGAAGAAAAAGAGAAAAGCTTGGATTGCATGCGGCACGCTCAATATTTCCATAATGTGTAAGATTAACTTGAATCTTTCAGCCATTTCTTCTTGCGTTAAACCAAGTTTTTCACGGTAGCTACGAATCATATCACCTAAACGACTATCAATCTGCGCCATGTGTACTATTCACCTCCATGAAATCTAGTGTATTATGCAACATTGGAAAAGTGAAAATAGTAGTGAACAATATTTGATGTGGTGTATTAAGCAATATTAAAAAAGAAAATGGGATAGAGGCACATAATTTATAATAAGGGATTGATGTGCAATATTAGGCAATAGGAGAAGATTCAGTCATAAGAAAACGTTAAAAAAAGCGTAACAGCAGATAGAAAAAAATGCGGTTTTAAATATGGTGTCTCATACCATATTTCATATACTTATAAATATAATTGTCAAAAAAGAAAGACGTTACTGTGGATAGAAAATCTGCAGTGCATCTTTTTCTATTGGAGTAATCCAAGAAATAGAAGCCCACCACTTCCGATTTGATTTTCGAAAATTCAAATCGGAGGAAAAATGATATGGCATATAACAAAGCAAAAGAAGAATATAAATGGAAAGTATGGAAGGAACAAGAAGAGAAAAAATTACGTGAACTAGGCGTCTCAGAAGAGGTTATTGCAGAACTTCGTGATTATGACTGGAATTGTTTTAAACAAGAACGTAACTACAAAAATCATCAAATGCCTGATACAGATTTTATAGAGAGAACTGAAGATGCTTCCGGAAAGTGGGAAATTCAACAGCCTGTTAACGTGCAAGACTTCATAAAGTCTTTAGATGACAATAAACTAAGAAAAGAACTGCAGAAGTTGGATCAAGTAACATTGTATATTATTCTTTTAAAAACGTTTGGTTATGGTACAGAGGAAATAGGGAAATTGCTTGGAATGAAAGCGAATACAGTTTCTGCACGAATGAAACGCTTGAGAAAAAAATTAAAAAAATATTTTTTAGCGTCATATTTTGTTGTGGAAGTTGGCTAGTAAGTAGGAGAGGTAAGTTCTCTCCTAAGTAGGAATTTTTCCTATACATTTTCGGGAAGGTACTTAGTGCCTTCCCCTCCTCTGTTCCTTGATAATTGGATATCCGCATTATAGAACTTCCCATCCGGCGGAGCGTAGCAGAAAGAAACGCCATGACGATATAAAAGGATGGTTCAGTTATTCACTACAACGGACGCATCAGTGATCATCGTTTTATATAAGAGCGCCCCTTTTATTCTGTAAGCATCCAGCAGGAATGTGACGCCATGAGTCCGGGTGGATGATAATGATACACCAAAAGATCCGAATGCAGGGATAGATAAACCTTACGTTGTAATCAGTAAGACGTTTGGAATATCTGTGCGGATGTTTTGCCAGACATCCAGCTATAATGTGCCATTTGATATCGGGGAAGTGAGAGGACAAATACGATATCCAACAACAAAAGAAAATCAATCGAAGTGTGCTGTTGATATCAGATACATGCAGCCAGAGTAACCAAATCTCTGGCTGTATTGATGTGATATTAACACAAATATAAAGATAAGAGGGTGGAAAGATGCATCGGAACGAATATCGGAGAATGGCACACGAAGAGGTGGAAGAGATATTCAGAGAAATACTTCCACAAGCAGGAATGAAAGTTCGGGAAGAACAGATCACACTTTGCCATCAAATGCTTTCCAGCCTGTGTGGAAACAAGATTGCATTATGCGATGCAGCAGTAGGGGTAGGAAAGACTTATGCATACCTGGTAGCGTGCATTCTTTTTCGAAAATACAGTCAATTGTTATCTGGATATTTTTCTATGTGCGGTCAGAGTCAGCCTATTGTGATCTCAACCTCAAGCATTGCATTGCAGGAAGCCATCCAAAGAGAATATATACCTTTTTTATCACAGGTTTTATTGAAGAAAGGAATCATATCTGCCCCTATCCAAGCAGTCATCCGAAAAGGGAAAGAACATTTTGTATGTGACAATCGGTTGGAGCTTCGGTTGGATGCAGTACGAAGAAAAGCAAAAAATCCACTGCAGAGAGAAGCTTTATATGCATTAAGAGAACAATATGACATGGACTCCGTACAGCATCTGAGTGGGTTTGACCGCAGGATGGTATGCGTCCCCAAATACTGCCCAGAAACTTGTGAGATGAGAACGTACTGTCGTTATCAAAAATATTTAAAAGAAGCTACAGATGAAAAAGTATTTATCCAGATCTGTAATCATAATTATCTACTGGCAGATACACTTCACAGAGCCAATGATTTCCGTCCTTTATTAAGAAATTATCAGGCACTGATCATTGATGAAGCACATAAATTTCCAGAAGCAGCAAGGCAGATGTATGGAAAGTCTTTCGGACCGGAAGATTTTATGGAAATCTGCAGTCTTTTAGAAGGGGAACATTATACCCATATTGCGGCAAAACTTCGGGAAGCATTTTCACAGCTCTTTGAAAGTCTGCCAAGACCACAGGGAGTGTTAGAAGAACAGGCACGTTTTCGCTTTGTTCTCAACAGGGAGTCCAGACAGGCATTAAGAAACAGCATCCGCTGGTTGCAGCGGGCGGAAGATCTGTTGATCGGGAATTTATCCAGATGGACAAAGAACCGGCTGGAAGAGAGCAGGGAAGTCCTGTTACAGTTTTTAAATGTGGACCGGAACAATATATTGTTTTTAGAGTATACATCAAAGGGACTGCCAGTGTTTTGCACTGTTCATCGAAAAACAGAAAGTTTGATAAAGGCAGATATTTGGGAGCGTGGCTTTCCAGCCATTCTTACATCTGGCACCTTAAAAGCAGGGGAGAGTTTTCAAAGGTCAGAGCAACTGAACGGACTCGAAGATGTCGGAAGAGTACGTGAATATCAGGCTGATTCACCGTTCGATTATGATGAAAATTGTTTACTATACATGCCAAGACGGAAGAGAAAAGTGTATGATAGCTATCATGGAGAAATCCGTTTCTTGTCTGAGCAGATCCGAAAGCTGGTATGTTCCACATTTGGACATACTCTTGTACTGTTTACCTCTTATTCTATGATGGGGAATGTATACAGAGAATTGAGAGGGAATCTCCCATTTCCGTTGTTGAAGGTATGGAAAGATTCCCAGTCAGTGATCCGTGAATTTAAGGCACAGAAAAATTGTGTGCTTTTTGCAGCTGGTTCCTGCTGGGAAGCGTGGACTTTCCAGGAGATGTAGTATCTTCTTTGATTATTGTCCGTTTGCCATTTGCGGTACCCGATCCTGTGAGGGAAGCAGAAAGAGAACGATATCAGACTTTAAAGGAATATATTCAGAAAATCATAGTGCCGGATATGCAGATCAAACTGCGCCAGGGATTTGGACGAGCAATCCGGACGGAAACAGATACTTGTGTAGTGTCTATATTAGATTCCAGAGCAGGAAGAGGAGGGAAATACCACAAAGAGGTAATTGATGCACTTCCAGTATGTCAGATTACAGACAGAATGGCAGATGTAGAAAATTTTATTCGGAACCGAAAACGAATCGAATACTATATGTAACAGATTGTAGAGAAATTGTTGGTAGTGCTAAGTTTTCCAAAGAAAATAGAGAAAAATGTAGTGAGTATTTTAGGAGAAACCTTTCGGAATTGTTGGTATTTGTGAATAGCTTTCATAGCATAGAGTGGGTATACTGTGTATAGCGTTAGAGGAAAGGAAGTGAAGAAATGGAACATTTCATAGTGGATATGCAGACAGAAAAATCTAAGAAATACTATTTTATACGGGAAGAGGTCAGCCAAGAAATCGTTCTTCTTCCTTCCCAATATCTAATGCATAAAATGAGGGCGAAAGGTTCGCCAAACACCATCAAGAGAAGCGCTCTTGTGATTTCATATTACTTAAACTATCTGTCTGAGAATCAACTAACGATGGAAGATGTATGGAATATGAAATACGAAAAGCAACAGGAACATTTTACAGATTTTCTTATATGGTTAAAGGCTGGGATGCATAGCAAGATGAGTACACGAAAAAGCCATACAATGAAACTTGCAATGCATATCTCAAGGAAGTGTTTCGATTGTACAATTTTGCTGAACAGCAGGAAGGTTGCGAGCAAAGTTTAAAAGTATTATCTGATGCACAATACATTGTAAGAAATTCTGTAGGAATTCGAAAGATATTGAATCGGAGAAGTTTTCACGGATACTTAAAGGAAACAGGACATATAGGAAGAACTATAGAGCAGGACAAGATCGTTATTTTACTAAAGGCATGTGCAAATTGCCGCGATCAAGTCCTGCTTTTATTATTAGCAGAAACAGGTTTCCGAATCGGAGAAATTTTGGGCAATCGCTATGCAACAGATATTGATTATGAAAACCATCTGATCTATGTAAATTTTAGAGAAGATAATGAAAATGATGCACGTGCCAAGAATGCAGAATTCCGAAAGGCAAAAGTCAGTGATGCGACATTCGAAATCTTAAAGTTTTATCTGGAAGAATATAAGGACCTGATCTTTCAACAAGAGTATCTTCTGGTCAATGTGTCTGGAAAATATGCAGGGAAACCAATGCAGGACAGCGGTGTACGGAGTTTGATGGAGCGTCTTGAAAAAAAGACCGGAATTAAAGTGACACCACATATGCTGCGACATTATTTCGCAAATACCAGGAGAAAGGCAGGGTGGAAACTAGAACTTATCAGTCAGGCACTTGGTCATCGACACATTGAAACAACTATGAAATATTTGAATATAACAGAGGAAGACTGATGGAAGCAAGTGATGCATTTTACAGCCAGCACCAATCCCTGTATGGAGTTGATCATCTGTTATAGGAGGAGGCGGTTATGTGCCTGCAATCAGATTACTAGATACTGAGCATCAAACGGAATTGGCCTATTTGCATGAACAGCTTATAGAGGGAGAACCAGTACAAGACAAGTCATGGAGATATGCAGAAGAATATCTGATGCAGTTAGGAATTTATAATGTGATATTAGTAGAAGAAAATGATGTTCGAAATTATAAAAGGTTTCTGCTTGAGGACAGGGACTGTACGATCAGGGCAGCAAATAGTATGACATCATTTCTCAGAAACAAAAAAGCATACTGGATCGAACAAGAATATGGTGATCTACTGGAAGAAATTCGGCAGTGCGAAGCATCGAAATGCCATTGACGGGTAATATCAAAAATTTTCTTATTCGGGAAGGGATACACCATATCCGAGAAATCGATTATTCTATCCGAGAAAAATATGAACAGTATCTTATGAAGGAAAAGAAGCCAGAACAGGTACTTCGGTATTTAAAGACATTGGATCGAATCAAGCAATATCATATCAGACAGGAAATGAAACAATTTGCAAACATAAAAAAATTTTATTTGAAATACGAACAGCAGATCCTTTTCCTGCCATATCTGCCAGATCAGAAACTGGCTATGGAATTTGATAAGGTACGTGATAAGACAGAATTGGTATGGGACTTTAGTGTCAAGGCTTCAGAAAAGATGAAACAGCAGATTTTTCAACTACTCATACATATTCTTGAGAATGTAAAGGATCCAAAGGATCGGAGAGTACGATTCCTGCTTCCTATGCAGTGGATGTATCAATATTGCATCAAGCAAGGGATAGTAGATATAGAAACCATAGAACAGGAAGAGATTGAAAAATTAGAAGAGATAGTAAAGCAGAAGGTGGTTAACTATAAAAACTCCATGCAGATTGTGGATAACAGTCGAAAAATTCTCTTTATGAGTGGAAAGCAGATCCACTGGCATGCAAATGTATGGTACATGGAAAGATTCCACCTTGCGCCAGAAAGAGTGAATCCATGTAATCCGGTGAATAGGTTATCTTTTTACCAAGTAGAAAATTTAAACAATAGAAAGCTGCTACAGGAATATGCAAGATATCAGATAGGAATCACAGGTCTGACCATTGGAAATATTCGAAGCCAGCAAAACTATGTGAAAAAATTTCTAAAGTATTTAGGGCCTGACGTATGTGCTCTTGATGTAACTGAAAAACAGATAGGTGCATATTTTAAGGAAATCCAGCAACAAGAAATTCAAGCAGAAACTGTGAACCGGCAGATACTGGATATCACAAAATTCTATGAGTACCTAAAGATAAAAAAACATATTAAGGCAATTCCGTTTCACCCGGAGTACTATGAGCAGAAAGTATATCCTATACATCATGACAGGAGCGTTGATGAAGATATTTATATGGAAATACTTCACAAACTGAATTTATTTCCAGAAGAATTGCGGTTGATCTTCCTGCATCTATGGGCAACAGGGTTAAGGATCAGCGAAGTATGTACGCTAAAAGGAGATGCATACTACTGGGATGGAGAGGATGCCTGGATCAAAGTGTATCAGATCAAAATGAAGGCAGATAAAATGATTCCTGTTCCATTTATGCTGTATGAGGTTATGCAACAATACATAAAGAAAAATCATATTCATGCAAACGATTATGTTTTTCAAGCTGAACAGGGAGGAGCATATAGAATAGGTTCATTTGTAAAACGTTTTCGAACGCAATGTATTATCAAGCACACTATAACAAACTTATTTTTCATCTTTAAGGCGTAATAAAAGAGGTCTTGGAATAAAGGAATCTGACGTATTTTCCATCAAATTGTTTTATCCTGAGACCTCTTGTGTTATCATATGGTTTTGTAACCATGAAATTAAGAAAGCAGAAACCTCCCCTACCAAAGTTTAGTTTCTGCCTTCACCTAAACATAGCTCTCGCTACATTCATACATACCTATGATAACAGTTAAAACAGAAAACTACAACCTTATTTCTCAGGATTTTTACAATAAAACAATAGATTCCCTTGATCTGAACCTTATTTCATGTGTCTGCGGTCACTCCGGCTGTCTCATCCGTCATGGCTCTTATAAACGCAGCATCCAGCTTGCTGACAGGATCCTCTCCCTTTCCGTTGTTCGTGTGTACTGCAAAATCTGCGGACATACCCATGCATTACTGCTTT